>Ga0123357_10001592_pt1 | contig 24267 bp, 17 predicted proteins | sample TergutEmb28metaG_FD_89873 | JGI IMG/M metagenome (GOLD analysis project Ga0123357, IMG submission 89873) | Embiratermes neotenicus P4 segment gut microbial communities from Petit-Saut dam, French Guiana - Emb289 P4 | ecosystem: Host-associated > Arthropoda: Insects > Digestive system > Gut ... | reverse complement strand
TAATATATGTGTGCGTGGCACTTGCTGTCGAACACAACTATAGTTGTGTTCGACAGCAAGTGCCACGCACACATATATTACCAAACTATTTATAAACAGGAATTTCTTAGATATGATTCAAACAACTGCACGTACCTGCATCTAACCCCTATAGGATAATTTTGTGAATAATATCCTATGATTGATATCTGAAAGGCTTGGCAATGAATGAGGTACAGTTATCCCTCGTCCTATGTGGGGGTTACAGGTGAGTGATTACGTCGTGTTGGGCAATATGCGAACGAGGAAGCGTTTACCCACGCCCCTCGTTAGTCAAAATACATATATTTTTGGACACTGAACGTTCACATGCGGCGGATGAATGAATAACCACCCGAATTTATCTGCGTACATTTACACTACTCAGCGTTCTGTAACCTTCCCCCTCCTACATACTTCATCATTTTCAACCGCGTAGTCAAAGCCGCGATGGGCTACGATTTACTGCACGTATAAACCAAAATGTTGTACACTGATACTATGTTCTTAAACTTACCCTAAATTTTGAAATCCCTTTATTACCGTCTGGTGAATAAACATTGCCTGCAACTGTATGCTCAAATACCATTGGAATCGGAGGTCCTGCATCATATTCAATTTCGTCGACGTATTTTCTTGATAAACGTAAATGGTCGTCTAACATATTCTACAACTGCTTTTAGAAGTAAACACACAGATCTTCCTTTCCAATCTGGCACAAGATGCCTACCATGTCCACACCACCCCGATGAATATTAAATGGACCCTGTTGAAATAACGGATTGTGGCGCCAAAATCGGCTTGGACGGAGTAGCCGGCTTCGCTCAGTGGCTGTGTTTTGCATTTCATAGATGGCAGAAAATGTCACATCTCTGTGCAAGGTGACTCGGTCACAGTTCATACTAAACTATCTTCTGTGCTTTTCTCCACCAGCGACACAAGTCTGGCGCCACGTGACTGTCTCCGCCACGGCAATTCATTCGCCCGACCCCTGGAATTCGCCCGCTCACGGGGTCACTCCGTGGTGTTTCACGAGAAGTGCGGAACATCACGGAGTAGCTTCGATTGGGAACAACTGGCTGGTCAACGTCATTTTGCCCTAAATTGGAAAGCAGTTCCAAAGGAAAGTTTGTTTAAAACCCCAAGAAAGGCTTCAAAATCTGTTTCAATATATGTCCACAAGACAAAATAATAGTTATACATACAAGCTTTTAATTTGTGAGAATTTACGTCGTCCCGATTCTTCCTTTTTTTTAACCCTCACGGATCTAACTTGCTTTTTTTCGCTCAAATGTACCACTGATCACTGTGCACCATCGATTATGAGATGCTCAACTACCGCGACGCTGATACGTGGTACCAGACGGTCTGTGCGTGGTACCAACATCTACATCACAGATAAAAATTTTTTACCGTGTTCCGTACATTCCTACGTGTTACTTTCTTTCCGTACCCTTTAAAAGACGAAGTCCGTAAAATTGGCTCGGTCGTGTGTCTTGATCCGTGTTTATTTGTTTTACGGAGGTAAAAAGTTGCCTGTGTTTATTTGACGTGTCTGAATGGGACTGTGCAGTAATTACAGCGTATTTGCCTTAAGTGATTAAGAGAACATGCATGGTCTGTTGTGACAGAGTAATAGAACACGAAATATTGACCAACCGGCTTGTCATGTGTACGAGAAACATGTGGTTAAATTATGTTTGGGTTTTCTCTGTAAATAGTGATTTAGAATGTAACCCTCAGATGATAGGTAGATATAAGGGGGATTAACGTTTTCGAGAAGTCTGACAACAGCTATGTTAATAAGTGCAGTATTGAACGTAATGAGTAACAGTGCACAGTGTCAAATACTAGCGATTAAGAGCGTGACATATACACATAGTTCGGTCATTCTTAGTAATGAATGGCTTGCAGATGGTTGTTGAAATAATATGAATACGGCAACATGAGACCATCAGATTCCCGATCAGTGACCGTTCTGCCTGGGACTTCACAAGAGACTCCACACAGTAAAGGAGCACTGTTACCACCTCTGACCTCACAGTATCCACAGTGGAGTAGAGGCGGAAGGTTGGGAATTAGTCTTTATCCAAGACCCCTTTCCAGCGAGAATGAAAATGGGTTGCCTTTTCAAAGGAACAGTCTCACCGATAAGGTAAGAAAAAATTACGGCAAGTACAAACCCTTGTAACTTACCTTACCTTACTGCATTCTGTATTTTGGTATAAATTTGCGACATTAGGACGGTTGAGACAGTTACAAAGTCAGTGTAGCACTGATGTTATAATGATTAGTGACTAGTGAAGTGGAAGGGATTTTGATGTGGGCATGTCTGATGTAGGGACTGTACCAGCATTTATGCAGAGGCAGTAGGGAAAACCATGAAAATATGGCAGGATAGCCAGTATCATGGCAAAGATTAAATCTGGCACCTCCTGAGTATGTCTAGAGTGGTACTGCTATCCCAGTCCAAGCATTTTCAAATTGTAAGAATTGGTTGTAGAAACCAGTGCATTTGAAAGCAAATATAGTAGATTCATTACAAAACTTCATACTTTTTTAATCCTACAGTTCCAGCTTTCACTGTGTGTGTTCTGCAGGCTTGACTTTATACAGATATGGTAGTATGGATCTTTAGTTGTGGAAGGCAGCTGCACATTTGTTGAATAAGCGGCTGTGGACAGTGGGAAAGTGGTGGTCCCCTAGTGTATGGGCTTGTCATAGGATTAACAGCACATCAGCACAATGTAATGAAATGAATGAAATCAGAACTTTTTTATTTAACCATAATTTCAACCACAGCTGAAGATATGCATAATTTTAAGATAAACCAGAGTGTTTCACTAAATAAATCAGAATTTACATACATATATATATGTACATACGTATGTACACATACATACATATGTACATCCCGTGGATCCAGAAGTGTGTTACAAAGACAGTAGGATGTGGAACAAGTCATAAATACACAAATATACAATTTTTACAGTGTAAAATACTATAAACATTATATAAAACAGTTTATAGATCATTTGTACAAGTATGAAATTCATCTACAGAGTAAAGGGAGTGTGTAAGTATTTTCTTAAGACTTCTGTAAATTTTTCCTTGTCATTCTTGAGGATTGTCAGACTATGTGGTAACTGTTGAAAATTTGATGCCAGCATAAATTGTACTTTTTTGAAAACAAGACTTTGTTGCATTTGGTCTATGAAGATGGTGCTTATTCCTTGTATTAATATTTTGTGTAGATGAATTCATTTGAAAATTTCTGTGATTATTGATAATGACTTTAATTAAGGAAAGTGTATAATGGTATTGAACAGGTGTCATTTGAAATTGTTTAAATAGACTTCTACATGAAGTTGTGGGTTGTGAAGCATTCCTATTCTGATGATTTTCTTTTGTAAAATGAAAATCTTCCCACTGAGATAAATGGTTACAGTAAAACAAATGGATCATATAAAAGTGATGTTGTTTTTTTAAAAAGAAGTAGCAGAGGAAGCCAGGTATTTTCACTTAACAGGAAACTAAATGTTTCCAGTTTCTTTTCATACATTTGTCATATTTTCCTAAAAGGTCCCCTTCATGTGTAGTTCTGAAGTACAAAAAATATTGCAAAGTTATTCTACACTGTGTTGTATTTTCTGTGCCTCAGAAAGAAAAATAAATCTGTTACCTTGTGACATGTTTCCTTTTTGCAATTAACCTTGTTATTTTAAACATGATTAAGCCTAATGTCACTAAATTTATGAACAGATATTTTCCCAAACTATTGGAGCCTGTGTCTCACAAGTAACAAGAGTGATCTGAAAGGCAGCCGTGAATTTATCCCCCTCTGTGAGGAAATGAATTGATACGGAATTTTGAATTGGAATCTTCTTGGAAAATTACTGCTAAAAAAAAGAGTGATGTTAATATTGTCAACCGTTTCATGATAATATACGGTACACAGCTATAAGGAGCCTTTGCGTTGTACTGAAAGGTTTAAAATGGGTATTACAAGGGTGGGATTTAGGTGATGTGATTTGATTGAGCTTTCTTGGGATATGCTTCATTGGCCAGGATTTGTATTAGCCATGTATAATATTCAAATTCTAATATCCCTGTCAGAAAGTTAGAGAATGCATTGGAAAAGGTTTACATTTTACTTTTGAAATTACAGTAGTGTATGAAAACTAATCTGAAAGTAACAGGCCTGAACTTGTGTTACCAACTATTACTTTACTGTGTATTGTAACATGTCATTACATGTCTAATGCATAGTACATGTGCGCCATGTTGGTGAAGTGAAATGCCTACATTTTGGTTGGAAAACCTGAATGAAGGAGAGCATTTGGATAAGTAAGTGTAAATAGGATGGCAGTTTTAAAATGTATCATAATTAAGTGGGATCAGAAGGTCTGTAGTGGATTGGACTGGTGCGTTGTGGTATTCGGTGCTGTATTTTGGTGAAGAGGGTTGAGAAACTTCTGGGTTCATTGAAGTGTAGAATTCCTTGAGTAGATGGGTAGGTGTCAGTTGTACAAGGAAGGTCCTGTACCATGGATTTCAGCAATTGCAATCATTAGGTGTCTCATGTATGATCATTATAGTGTTAGCTGCCATGTTTATTGCATTTCTTTTTTCAAGACTCCTAAGTGAAGTATGTGATATAGCTAGTCCTGCCATAAGTTCTGTTACAACTTTCGTGTTGTCCAAAGCTGGAGACATTGAGGTGGGAGGGTTGTAAGGATGGCTGTACTTGGACTACTGTCCCTTCAGGTACTTGTGCAAAGCAGTTTGCTTGTGTCTGTCACAGCATCAGCATGCAGTGGGATGTCATTTGAAACCATGTGGCTGTGATTGCCCTCCACAATTGCGGAAAATCCTATTCTTAAATTTACAAACCCTTAAAACCATTGATAATTTAGCAAATGTTCATCTGTTGGGCAATTAAACGTTATGAGGAACTCTGAAGGGTTCAAGACAGAGCTCCTTCAGGACGCCTGAAAAGTGTGAGAGCAGAAGCCGCTCTCAAAACAGTACGGGAGCGGATTCGTCGGAATCTGCTCTGGAAGCACAGAATCATGTCCTGAAAGCAATCAAGTGGTGCCTCATCAGGGATGATCTACACGTGAGAACTCAACGCTGCTCAAAGGGACACCACCTTACTCCTGCTTTGAAGGAGTTCCGAAGGACAAAAGCAGAGCGTATCCTCCACTGGCATGCCGAGAACGGGCACGAAAATATCCTCTTCATGGATGAGAAAATCTTCACCATTGAAGAGCACTACAACAACCAGAACAAGAAGATTTATGCTCAAATGTCCCTTGAAGTGCATTCTGAGGGTGGAGGGAGGCCACCATCCTTCCTATGTCATGGTTTCGTCGGAGGTGTCCCATCAGGGGATGACACCTCTTCATTTTTGCGAGAAAGGGGTGAAACTGGTGCCTGCGTGTATCAAGAGGACATGCTACAAGGAGCTGTGAAACCTCTTAACATGACCGTCTTCAATGGTCAGGAATAGGTCTTCCAGCAGGACTCAGCTGCAGCCCACAAAGCCAAGACGACTCGACTCAGGAATGGCTGCAGAGGAACCTTGTGGCCTTCATCAGCACCAAGAATTGGCCCTTGGGGAGTCCAGACCTCAAACCCTTGGACTGTAAACTGTGGGTTGTTTTGAAGAACATGGCTTGCTGAAAGTGTCACAACAACCTGGAGAGCCTGAAGAGATCCCTTTTGAAGGCAGTGGCAGAGATCCCCCTGGAGACAGTGCGTGCAGTGACAGCAGAGTGGCCAGAGCGTCTCAAGGCAGAAGACAGCCATTTTGAGTGACATTATTATAAATGAAAATGTAAAACTATTGCAAATAAATTATTTGGCTCAAAAAGTGGATGTATTGTTTAATTTTCCTTCTATATTGCAGAAATTATGGCAAGACTATTTACATATCATAAATTAAAACAGGTGAAAATGAAATGTAGACACAAGATGCCACACAGTCTATACAACACTTTTCTTTTTATTGTGTTCTGTTTCTCACTGTAATACAACATGAATGTAGCACACTAAAAGAAAAGTGGTGAAGGGTTTGGATTAATGAAAAATACCAGTATATTTGTAAATAATAATTTTCATAAGAATTTGTGAGTGGAGTGAAATAGGTCTTTTGGGATGTTATGCCATGTAGCATGTAATTTCACTTACCGAAATGTTTTGAAGGATGTCAAAGTATGTTCATTTACCCATGACACAGTGTAATGTTCCAGATGACTTCTCGACATCATTGCTTTGGAAACCTCAAATCTTACATGGAATAAAACAGTTTCTGAGGCACTCTGTTGATTGTTTTTCTCATGTTGATTTGAATCAAATTGAGGGATGTACTGTCCTCTAGTGCTGAGGTGAAGAATGCATGGAGTGTCTGCTCCCTGCACCTTTATTTGCATGGTGTCTTGGTTAGGCATATAAGCAATACATTTTTTTTTTGTCTGAAACTGAAAAATGTGTTTACTGATTTGGAGATCACGGTATTGCGCACATGCACCTGCAAGTAAATTTCAGATTGTTATCAGCATACAAAGAACTGTGGGGTGCTGTATTTTGACTCATTCATCACCAGATATAGTGTACTCTTACTTGTTTGCACTGTAGCAATTAAGATGAAGATCTAGAGATCATTATTTTGAATGACACTGCTGTAATGAAGTACAAATACATGTCTGGGAGTGTCTGTGATATTCAGGAAAATGGGGTGTGTGTATAGAAATTGAGGGAGAGTAGTTAGAAAGGCAGTACATACATTTCATGAAAAGAGTTGGTTTGTATTCAGTTTTCACCTGTTTGATTACTTACCTGTAATTCCTTACATATTTTGCTATAATGTTTGAAATACAAACAAATACAAACCTGTTAACTATGAATACTAAACTTGTATTTTCAGTTGCTGTACTTCTGTATGTGTTAGAATTCATAAATATCCATATTTGTGTATTTAGTCTGTACAGAATTAATAGAATTTCCTGTTTGTACACACAATTTTTGTTATAACTGTGATGCTTTGATTACTCACTATCTGTAACTGCTGGATATTATTTCTGTGGGAAACTGTATGCACATATTTAATTTTTCAACACAGCCATGTTCAATCACAGGATTTTGTGAAGCACCTCTGTTATTTTTGTAATGCTCTTAACTCCTGGTTTATTAACCAGGCAGTGACATGGTTATCAAACCAGTACATGAAAATGAACTTGTACTCAGTGTATACTGTCTGCACTGCTATCTGGTGGTAGTCCATGATTCTTCCCTGTAGATTACAAATAATCAATACTTGGGTCTGTGCAGTGGTATACAGACATATGGGAGCCATTATAATGAATATTTAGAGGAAAAGTTCTACTTATTGAGAGAAATTGATGCATATTTGCTATGTGTATGATATTTATCTATAATATTTACACTTAATAACCATTAAATATGTACCAATGTGTTTTTATTTTTAGTAAACATTCCAGGATTATTTCGAAGTTTTGAAGTGTTTTTTTTTTTCCCAAGTACAGTATTATATATGTGTCATTTGCAAAGGTCATAAGACTGTACTGAAGGTGGCCTGTAAAAGTTACACACTTAGCCTGAATGTTGTTGTGAGTCATCCTTCAGTAAGGTGGGAGGTGTGGTGTGCTCACTGCTGGAGTTGGATAGTGACTAAGCTGACACAGCATATCTATTTTCACTGGCACCCAGGAGTAGATTAACATCATGGCATCTAAAGTTCTAGTCAAGATCCCAACTGTACCTTTCTCTCAAGTAAGTTTTGTAGTATAGATGCAGTTACTGAGAGGCATTATCATAGGGTTTGGTGATAAGCATGCCACATGTTTGCAAGTACAATGAACTGCCAAGCAGTAAGGTACAAAAGGGTATTAAGATGTATATGTCATTGAGGTGTGCTATGATATTGGTTGCAGTCTGATCAGAAATTTAAACATGGAACAATGTAATGGCTGTGTTTTGTGGTTTTAATAATTAAACACAAGGTAATAATTATGCACCAACAATTTTTGCATTTTTGAGGCAGACCTGTAGTGAAACTGACTGAGCATTTGGGGTACTGTCAGTAGTTTTTCTTCTGGAGCTGTAGAATGGTACACACTACAGGCAAATTTTTGTGTATAACACAAGACTATAAATAAATGTGTTGATGAAAATTATGGTATAGCAGGTTGACATAAAGGTGCACCTTTTATTTTAATTTAAATCCTTAATTTTTGTTAATTTCTAATCTAGTAATTATACTTTGCTATTGAATGCTGGAAAATATTTTTTCTGCATCTCTTATCCTTCAAAATCTTGGACCACCATATGTGAAAATTTACATAGAAATAAATATATAAATAAAATATTTTAAAGTCAGCATTGCATAAGAATATACAACACATTATGCTGATTCTGGTGCCCATTTGGTGTAAGGCGTAGGTCTACAGTCACCTGATTGCTGGGATCATGGGTTCAAATTCTGCTGAGGTCATTGATGTTTGTGTCTTGTGTTTTTTGTGTATTGTGTAGGTAGTGGTGTCTGTGATAAGCTGATCTGTTGTTCAGAGGGTTTGTGTGTCTAGTTGTGTGTGATGTAGAAGCCTCGAAAATGAGGTGGACTGGGTTGTATTTGGATTGTTGTGCCACAGAAAATTATACAAATTGTATCTTACAACATTGTAAGTTTTGCACAGTAGATCCTGAATAAATTAAGTGTGTTGAAACATTAAAATGTCTTTAAGAAACCAAGTTTTGTCCAGTGATGTATGCAGTCTGAGTATGAAGATATGACAAGGAAAAAATGTGCCACTGTTTTTTTGTGAATGTGGATATGGAATAAATCAGTATATGAAGCCTGTTTTAAGTATTATGAGTTCTTTCTTTATATTTGGTTTATATACTGCTTTTCTGTGACCTGCATAGGAAAGAAAAGTAGACTAAAATCAAATTTCAATTAACTGTTGAAAACCCGGAAGGAACTGTATTTACTACCTGGTGTAACATTAAGGTGTGAATTTTGCCGCATAGCATATTTATGTATTTTGTGTATTCCTTGCAGTAATCAAACCGCATGAACCAGTTGGTATTTGTAATGGATGTATAGTGTGTTCTGTATGATGTATGACTCAAGTCTTTGTATGTAGTATGTATGAAAATCAGTCTTCAATGGGTTAAAATTCATCATGCCTCGTAATAACTAATGAAGCTGGGTTCCTCTTCAAAAGTCATGGAACAGGGACTTGTAATAATTAATGTGAACTTTTCTTTAACATAAACATACTGTTGAGTTTGAGAATAAAGATTTTCAAGACTTGCATGTTCATATTTTTCGCATTCTGTACAGGAACACTGTCTTGTGCCCTTTTAATATCTTGAGATTTGAGGCATGGTATGGAGTCTTCTTTGTATCATTGAGGCCGAAAGGGTTCCTTTGTAAAGAGGTGGGGCATGCCTGCTGCTGTAACTTTATTAATGGTATAGTTTTATATTTCTTAACACAAATTGATTGCTATGGGTCTTTTCAGGTTAACAAGAAAAGTCCTGACCTGGCTGCAGTGGGAAGATCAGAAGGTTTGGTAGTGGCACCAGCAGATCCACTTTTGCGAATTACACAGCTTGAGCAGAACATCAGATTCCTTCAAGACCAACACAAACTTATGTTGACGAGTCTTCACCAAGAAGTGGAACAGTTACGGCAGAGGAACAGAGGTAAACAACATGGTGATATACTGTAACTGTGTATGATTCAGTTCTTCTAGACTTCCTTTTACATCTGTACGAGCTGTTTGAATAACATTCACACCATTTCTTCTTTACTTTTATATAAACTTAACAGTTGACACAGCATTATTAAATATGTCAAACTGTTGATTTTCTTGGTAAAGGAGGGGAGAAGTAGCATCCAGAATTAAATAGAACAGGTAATCCACAAATATGGAAGTACCTGCTATCATTGCAGCTTGTAAATGGTGTATCATTGCTTCTAAATAATTCTTTACACTTAGGAGTTTTTGCATATACATTTTTGCATGGTGTGCTGTCATTAGCAAAATCTTCAAAACATCACTTCAACAAAGTCATAAACTGTAAGTGTTCTAAATTTTTCAGCTGTCAAACGTGTCCAGGTTGTGGAAGCCTCCAAAAATGTAAAATCTGAATTGGTAATTTTTACCTCTGAACACACTATGCTTTCAAACTGTGTCTTCTCTCTTGTGTATTAAACCATGTTTCATTTCACTATTTTGTGTAGGTCTGCACAATTCTTCTACACAGAATGTCCCAAAAATATGTATATGTATACACACATTACATGCCAGTAACAGACATAGACGTAGGGGCATAGGTACATTGTTTTGTACTGTTGTCTGAATGATGCTAGATGACAAATGAGTGTTGCACTTAGCACTGGTATATTCTGCTAGATGGTAGTATCCAGTGTAAAGAAACAGGCATCATTGCAGATACAATTTGAGCAATGTAAGTGGATTCTTAAGTGACAATGGAAAACAGAGAATATATTTGAGGTACAGAGACAGTGGAAAAATGAATTTGGGTCACCACAACTATCACAGGTAACTGTTTTGAGGTAATGTGGTAAGTTTGAGACTGATGGAACAGTTCAGTATGTTGAAAGAAAGCCTGATCTGGAAGACCTTGTAGTTCAACAGTGAAAGTGCTGCAACTTGGTAGGCCAACATTTCTTCATACAACCTCCAAAGAAATGACTTTATATAACCAACATTGCATGCACCAAAATATGCACATCAGGTGTAATTACAATATTAAAATACAGGATTAAAATAGTATACTGAAATGCAATATTATAATAATCTCCTAAGAAGTCTGTAAGGCCATGAGACTGGTGACAGTAGAACTGTTTATCTTATTTTGTGGCATCAGAATTTGAAACCGTGTGCACCAGGACTGCTACATGCAATGAATGAGGATGATCTAGATCATCTGATGGAATTCTGTGATTGGGTTTTGCACGTGTGTGATGAAAGAGAATGTTTTTTTTTTTTTTTTAAATATTGAACATTTGAGATGTTAAGGAAAGCAGTATAACAATGGCTTAATATTGGTACACTTTGCCTTTTGGTATATAAGTAAATAACATGTGTAAGCAATTTGTGGGACACTCTGTACTGTTGTGAATCTGGATATCCCCCTATTCCCTGTATTATTTTTTAAAATTACCTGAATTTTTGCTAGATATTACACTTCCTTGACATTTCTTCCCTCTTTCACATGCCTTTCTGGGCTTGTAACACTTGTTCACTTCACTTCATTTTTGTCTTGTCTTGTTGCATTTTGACCAGTATGTGGTGTTTGTCATTCACAAATGAACCCAACTAACTTTGAAGTTCATAAACATTGATTCCATTCAGTTATATTTAAAGAGTCTTGCTATGGTCTGTTGGTTTTCCTCTGTTCAAGCCACTGCAGACTTCTGCACCAATGGTTCATTTGCATGTCCTGTCTGTATGTAGAGGGATAAAATGTTCCCAGAAATGCAGACTTGTATTTAAATGGGTTGTGATATGGCAATGTTGCTGTAGGATATGTTGCGTGTTGCCTTTGTATGCATGTGTGGGAAGTAGTTGCACATGCGACTTGTCTGTCATGTGCTAGAGCTGCTCAAGTGAAGGTGGGTCCCAGCTGTCATTGCAAATGTCTCACTTTTAGCAAACAGTTCATGTGCAAGATAGGGAAGAGTGCTGCACAGACAGTGCAGAACTTACAAACTATTTATGGGGATTGTGCTCTACAAAAAAATGGCTGTATGTGTCTGGTACAGCAATTTCAAAAGTGGGCAAGAATTCCTGGAAAATGAGCCTTGCAGTGGGGAGACCTTGAACTGTGAATGTTGAAAGAATTTCAAAGGGACTGATGCATACCAATCAGCAGATAACCATCAGAGAGGTTTTGAATTAAGTGGGTATCGCATGTGGATCAGCACAGGCAATTCTGACAATGCAGTAGTTCTTGGTGGGAAAACAGATCATACTCATGCCAAAACTACCATATTCACCACACCTTGCACCCAGTGATTTTTGGCTCTTCTCTAGACTACGAATGGGACTTCTGAGTGAATGTTTTGTGACATTTGAAATGAGATGCAGTGCAACAGCTGGCCTGTGCCCCATGATGGAGGCTTTCCATGAGTGCTGCCATGTGTGGCAAAACTGTTGGAGCAAGTGTGTGTGTGCACAGACGGTGTGTACTGTAAGGATGATTAGACTGGAAGGCACTGCACTTCAGATGCTTAAAATTTTTATGGCTGAATTCCAGAAACTTTTTGATCCAACCATGTTCATTTTTTCTGGTTATGCTGTTGCCAGCTAATGAATATTAGAGGTTGTTGAGTTGCAGTACAGGAGTATGTTATAGTGCAACCACTGTTTGCACGCCTGCTGTTTGTGTTGCATTTGATATACATGGCTGCTCTCGGGTTCCAACCAAATGCTGATAGAAAAATGTTAAATCTTAGCAGATTTTTACATTTTTACATTTTCTCAACTTCATATTTTCCCAGAATTTACTAGTCCTAAGTATGAAAATTTACCCAATTTTATATTTTGTACTTTTATTGCTAGAATTTTTATCCAAGTAAAATTATGTTGCTAAATGTTAGGGTGATGTAACAAAAAGAAGGATCCATGCAGTGCATCAACTGTCAAGTGAAAATGGTATCTGGAAGTCTATGCTACTATTACCAAAGAAAGAGGGTGCATTGCTAGTGATGTCTTACAGTGGTCCACCAAACTAAATATTGTCCAGAAAATATTGTAATACATTATAGGGTTCTGACAGTCTTTCATCATCAGTACCATATTGGTGTTGGCCTATCAGGAACATCTTTGCAGTGTCTAATTTCACATCTTTGCTTTATCTGTCACTTTAATTCACCTTTGATGCCATTGTTACAGTCAGAGTGATATAACTATTTGAAACTCAAGTAAAACACAGTCAAGAAATTGCAAACACTTCTGGTCATTGCAACAGAAAGTGGCCAGCAGGACTGTAAGGTCATAATGAGCTGACTGCATTCTGCTGGATGTTGTTTGTTTCAGCTGAATTTGCCATGACCCATTTTTTGTTTTTGTTTGTTTGTTTGTTTGTTTGTTTTTTTATTCTTGCTTTCTTTCTTTCCTTCCTTCTTTCCTTCCTTCCTTCCTTTCTTATTTCTTTGACTGAAGCTCTCTCAACAATGCTTGCCAGTATTTATGCTGCACTGTTTGAAGTGCTGGATTATCGCATTCTGGCCTCCACAATTTTACTATATTTTGATTTGTTCAAGTTCTAGTAATCAGAGGGCTGTTTAGTAGCTTTGAATTATGAAGTTACCATATTTTGAAGTAACAGCATTAAAAAGTTTGAAGCTGGGGAATGTCACATGCTTCAAATTATGTGGTATTTTGAGTAATGGATTTCAAGTTAATGAGTTTTATTGTATCTTGTTCCCTGCAGATGGCAGAACTGTCCAGTATATTTAAAACTTGAACATGCTTGCCTGTTAGAACTCTGAACTTAAAAAAGTGCTTGGCATGAACATAATATATAAAAACATTGAAGCTCATTGTATGTGTTCATGCTTATCAAGTAGCTGTTACTCCGTAGGAACTTCATTTGTATTGCTTGTGATATGCTTTTACATCTCTTACTTATTAAGTTATGCTTACATGTAAATATTTTCTTTGTTTTTTAAACACCTGCAATTCATTTTACTCTCATGGGCTAAGAGTAGATATCTCATAGCCATATACAGTAGTATGTGCCCTTCTCTAATTTTTAGAGGGAAATAACTAAATTAATATAGGCACTTGTAATTTTAGATCTACAATTCCAGCTTGTGTTTACCAAGAGTGGGTTTATTCAGAGTAGTCCATCACCTTCATCCCCTGAAGATGATACTAAACCAAAGGTAATAAAAAGTAAAATATAAAATTACATATGGGCAATTCTTGTGACTTGTATTGCCAGTATAATTACAGGAGACTTTTTCTTGTCCTGTCAGCAGGTAGTATTAAGTCCAAAGCAATTGAATATGACTTCACTGCAGGTTGAAATCTTAGAAAAAGAAATTGCAGAACTAAAGGCAGCTCTTCAGGAAGCCAAGACCAAGAATGTTTATCTTACTGGAATTGTTGAAGAGCAGAAAAGGTAGTGTTATATTTATTTTTAGTTTCACAATAATTGTGCTGTGTAAAATTATTCATATGACTGTCAAATATTTTATACATGTGTGGTTTATGAATGGGGTATGTTAGATCTATAGATTGTTACTTATGTTTAGCTTTTCCAGTGTCAGGTTGCAGATCTCTGGATCAAGGGCCCATATTGCTGGGCAGTTGGCTGTTGATAGGATTAGTTAATATTCTGTGCTTGTTGTATGCAGTGTATTGATTAATTTTTGGAAATAGATTACACTGTCCTTCATTTACATTGTAAAGTGCTGGAGGGGAGAGTGGTTTGTGATGACTGGTTCCCTGCTCTGAGCCATATGAATTGTATTTACCCCTCCAGCCTTGTTTCCTATGATTAATTTCAATAATGGCATTCCATCTATGCCTAGATTTTCCAGGTGGTCTTCCCAAACCTTTGTACGCATTCCACTTCCTTGCCTGTTCCATGCCCTGCCCACCTCATTCTCCTTTTATTAACAACAGTGACAATGATGATGACAACAACAACAGCAGCACCACCACCAACAGTAACTATAATAATTTGGCAAGTAGTAACAATTATGAAGCTTTCATTTATGTAATTTTATACAGCCTGCTGTTGGTTCTTCTTTAGTTCCAGGTATGCTTCACACTCCGTTCTCTGACATCCTTAGTCAGTGTTCTTCACTTAATGTCAGAGACCAAACTCCATATTCATAAAACATTACATGTAAATCTTGTTTTTAAGCTTTCGCCGTGTTCTAAATGTAATTTATTCCTTTTTGGGTAATTCCCCGGCATCTGAGTTTTAATTGCCGACGTTTCGGAACTCACTGTTGGTTCCATCTTCATAGGCAGGTGAATGAATGCCTATGAAGATGGAACCGACAGTGAGTTCCGAAACGTCGGCAATTAAAACTCAGACGCCGGGGAATTACCCAAAAAGGAATAAATTACATTACATGTAAACTTATAATCTTGATTATTTTAATCATTACTTTTAGACAGCAAATAGGAAGACAAAAAATTCTGAACTGCACAGTAGCAAACATTCCCCATATTCCCTCACTCTTAATTTCTTCATAAATCTAATTTGATTTGTTAATATTTTCTCCAGGTATTTGAACTTAGATATGTTTTTGAATGATTTTTTGTTTTTGTTTTTATGGTTTTGACCTCCATTTTGGTGCTAAGGTACACTATTGGTCTTGTCCACTGCTTTGCATTTCCACTAATTTATGAGTACTGTTCATGTTGTGACGCTTCCCAGCATGATTGTTGGTTTGTACTAATTTAACTGTTGATGTATTTTTAGGGGCTCATGTCTTTGTATAAAGGATCAGGTGCAGCTCCCTCAAAGCGGCATGTTAACAGATAAAGTAGTACACACTGACAATGATGCAGGGAAACATTGAATTGTGCCTGGTAGTCATAAATGAGTGAAGTGCAAGGCAGTGGACAAAAAAAATAATGTACATCGTAACTGCTGCACAATGTGTGTGGAATAAAGTTTTGGTAATGAGGCCTGAATGTATGAAGTACCTAGTTCTCATCATTAACCTTTTGACACTGGAATTTAGTGGCCGTTCGGCTATTTAAAAGGCCCACTGCTCGTCCACTTTAGTTGACGTTTGGCGCTAAAAGGTTAATCTTTATAGGAACCGTATTAGTGTCCAAGATGGCTTCTATGTTTTTCTGTATGGTGTTTGTGGTCCTGTCAGTTAAAGTAATGTAATCAGCATAGATCAGAAGTTACTGTGTGGCTATCAAGTTAATTCCCTCATGGTTTTCTTTGATTGTCCTACTGGCATATCCTAAAGCAAAGTATAAAAGCAGCAATGATAATACATCTCCTTGTTTTAGACTGTTCTGCATAGGAAATGCATCATGCACTATTATTTGAGTGAATAAAAATCTTTGTCTAATAAATACACTGGATTCATTTTCACTGCCATCTGGAATAAGAAAAGTGACTATGTCACAGCCCAGTGGGGGAAAACAGAAACAAAAAAAATTATTTTTGAAGTAAGTGCATAAGATTGGGCAATCTGTTCATAGTCATTATAAAGGCTAGTTTCCATTTCTTTATTAATATGCTAAGGGCCTTGTTTTGTTTAAAAACTGTAACATTATTTCTTCCGTTACACTGAGACCAGAGGAAAACGATGCGATAATGCTGTCTTTCATCAGTAACACAACGGCAGCATTATCACATCCTACTCTTCTTCTGTCTGGTTTCAGTATCTATGTGTTGCTGTGCAGGAAGCTGGAGAGGCTTGAGTACAGAAAACAAGAACTGGAAGCTCTTGGGAATAAAGAAACACCAGCAGTGAAACTTGATGCTCAGAATCAAGCTGGTACATCTATAACTGATGGAGATATTGTCTCCCAAGATGTACTGGATGAGCAGACATTGGCAGTGAAACTCGAAGAGGCAGAGAGAATCATAAGGCGTCTCCGTCGAGAAAATGAAGAAAACAGGAGAGAAGTAAGTATAACTAAATGCAAGTTTTGTTTCCAAAATGTTATTTTGCATATTGTTTGTATCTGTCAAGGAGCACCAGTATTATTGTCATTCATATTGTGACCACTGGAAGTTAGAATAGAGATATATAAATGAAATTTCCTTATTAAGGAACTCAGAAGTTTGTCAGTAATGACATACATGCCTGCCACTGGATCCCATCCTGAACCAAGTCTTGGTCTGGTAAAGGTAAAGGTGAAGTTCACCCTAGAACAGGCCATGAAGGCTGGGGAGGGGGTAGAAATTTGGCTCTATTCTTTCTTTAACCTCAGTGCTAGATGGGGGATGGTGGTCAATGCCATGCCCTGGCCACTGGGAAAGAAACCTTGTACGCACTTCCAGGAGGCTGGGTGGGCCCCAGGGCTGGTCTGAAAGGGTGCAGAAAATCTTGCTGCCACCTGAATTTGAACCCTGGACTGTTCACCCTGTAGCAAGTCGCTATACTGACTGCACTGTCTTGGCCCATGATCTCTCAAGTGGTAGCTGTTGAAGATGTTGAAAGATTTTCTCTTTCTGTCCACTTCTTGATTTCACCATTATAATAAATTGAAGTCACGTGTGTACCATTTCTTTAACTTTATTTTCTTCTGTTTCTGTCAGGATCACTGGTTGTATTGTTATCCTATTGTTATTATGTACTTAACATGATATTTATATACTAATCTTGCCAGAGGCTTTTAGTTGATGAGCCTTGGGAAAAAAAGTATGAGATGAGTAACATTACCAAAAATACTTGCCATTCACAGCAGTTGAATTCTTGAAAACCCTGCAAATGGGGAAGTTGCAATGAAGGCAGGTAAGATCTTCTGGAGAAAATGAGATTAGGGTCCCAAAAGACACACAAGCATGATAATATTTAAATTGATGGTTAATAAATATGAAAAGATTTCTGTCATGTTTATTATCATATTGGTTGGAGTGATGATGGTGTTTCTGGCTGAAAGTTGTCTGGTTGATCAAAAGATGCAGAGTGCTTAGCACATGAGGATAAAGAAGATTTAGTGAGGAAGTGATCTTTTTTGGTATGTCTATATATATCTCCTTGTTTGGTGCAATGACAGCCTGGCATGCGATGGCATACTAAACTTAATGCTCCCCCTCTTTGTGTCTTCATTTCTCTTCGATGAAATGAGTCAGCAGTGTGCTTACACCATGACTGTGTCTGACTGCAGCAATTCTCTTTCCACTGTACATCAGCACATATGTTGCTGAGGATTACGAGAATTTACTGAATCCTTTATTCTCCATTTGTACTTAATTTTGCAGTTTCTGGTCTCAAAAAGAGCAACTGATGACTTCATGTAGATCAAACATGGCCACTCACTCTCATCTCCATCACTGTTTGTTGCTTTCTCTTTCCAGTGTCATTCTCACATTAACAATGAACAGCTAAGTTATTGCTGATCTCGCCCTGTGAAACACAGATTAGATTAAACTAGTGTGATTTTCTGCATGTTTGGTCATACTTTCCAGACATCATTAAGACTTGAGGGCAACAGTTAGCTCTAAGAATTGTAAAAAGTAAATTCGAAGTGCATTTTGGATTAAACAATGTCTGGGTAGCTACTGAGTGGGATAAGTGGGCAGGTTGTGGCCTGTTGTCTGTTATTGTGCATGCTTATGCAAGTGTGGCTGTGAATGAGCGAAGGACTTACAGCGCGACACAGGAAGGTTGCCATAATATTTATTTTGCGACTAAGTGCAAAGGTGATGTGCAAACATTCAAAGCAGGAAGGGCTGCTATATTGTTAGGGTAATTAAATGAGGATTGTTAACTGGTGTGAATGTGACATACTGTGGATAAAACAAGAATTGCATACAACATTGTGATCTGGAAACCTGAAGGGAAGATATTACTTAAGGGATTTAGACATGGGAAGGCAGTCTATTCCTAAGATAGATCCCAAAGAACTATAAAACTTCTTATCTCCTGGAAGAAAGACAACTACCAGTTTATATTGTTGCACATTTGTTGAACAGTGGGCATCAATTGAATGCATGATAGGGGAGTAAGTGGGCTGGGATAGCGTAGTTGTTATAGTGACTTGCTATGGGCTGGACAGGTGGGGGATCGAATCCCACTGGGAGGTGAAATTTTCGACCCCCATCCTGACTGGCCCTGGGACTCACCCAGCCTCCTATATGTTGGATACTGGGTCTCTTTCCTGGGGGTAAAGCACCTGGGGCATGGCATTGACCGTCCATCCCCATCTAGTTTTGAGGTTAAAGTAAGAGTAGAGCTTTACCTCTTCTACTCCTTTGGGCCTTCCTGGCCTGTTCGAGGGTGACAGGGAAAGTCATGTCTGTCTTATCCTAGGATATGCCTAGATGGTCTGGGAACACTGAACACTTCTTTCATGATAGCTGATTATTGAGCCAATGTTGAAACAAAGGAACTCAGATATGAAAGATAATCACCAGATGGGGATATTCAGTTTTGCATGGGCTTTGAGTGACAAGTTGGTAAGTAATCACTGGAGATATTGCACAGCCTTTAGCAGAAATTTTCCAGTACGTTTTTTTAACACCTTAAAATTTATAAATGAACAACATGGGTGATACTCTTTATTGGAATTCTCTTTGTAGTTAATGACAATTCGAGCAAATGTAAGTAAGGGCCTGGTTGGGAGTGGAGGAGGACGTCAGCTAGGAGGAGGAAATATCGGTCATCGTGGGGGTGGGGGAGGTGGAGGAGGTGGAGGTGGCAGTCATCATCGGTCTCACAGCCAGCAACAGTCGCAGTCTCAGAGGTTTCCTCCACTCCATACACAGAGCTATTGGCACCATGGACAGCAGTCTCAACATAGAGGAGGGTAAAGAGACAGCATTACACAGTAGTGTTATTAACTACATTTTATTACACATATTTTTAAGTAAATTCTGCTCTTAGCATAAATGTTGATTCCTATATAGCAAAGCCTCTTCTTTTAAACTAAGTTTGAGAAAGAGAATTATTAGCACAATTTTACTATTTTATAAGGCAAGATGGGCTTAAAAGTTTTGAATCAGTGGGTGCATTTCCATGATCCTTGGTATACACACTGGTGGAGGCCATTCTACCTTTGCATGTTTTAAGTTCTAGTAATATAAACATGGTGATATGAATTATCATGGTCACCACTTAAAAAGGGACTCTGAAATTTTATTTAGTAAAAATTCATTAAAATTGTGCAACTTCTATTGCATTTAATTTTTCAGAGTGTATATAACAGAATCTGTATTTAGTGTCTACTTTAAGTAGAGATAACTATTAAAACATTGGGGCTAGGAATGTGAAATGTTATGTAAAAACCATAAACTTAGGATATTATGAAACTTTGAAGTTAAAGCTGGCAAATTGTCCTGGGCAGGAATACGAATTGCCACAGCTTATAAATATTGATATATAATTCCAAAATGTGTGTGAGTTAGTATTGAATATTTAAGTTGTGGTGAGTGTAAAGCAATGTCTTTGACCTGTTTCACAATCTTGTAGAATGGAAATATTAATCTGCACCTGTGCAAGTTTAGGGACTGCTGGCCAATTAGTAGTTGCACTCCATTTTTCCACGTACCATTGTAAACATTGTTCCTTTTCAGTCTTGAATAATGTGTGATTTGGTACCATGTTACCACCATTCTGTCATTGAGTAACATACATTATATCTTTTTTTTATGCTTCATGTGTGCTGCAGAATTCATCAAACACTATCTCCTTTTTTCTTCTTTTCTTCTATATAACAGAAAATGTGGATTTATTGTAAGTTTTGACACACTGTTCACTCTCCCCTTGCTTCCTTGGTACAGTGAAACCTTAATATAATGAAAGAGCAAGGTATCCGAATGCTTTTTTGTTTCAGGCTGGCACAGTACATGAATATTTTTATTTGTGATCACACAATTAAAAACATATGTTTTGCTATTATTGTACAGCATACCTGGGCAGTTGTATTACTTTTCTTCCTCTTCCATTTGCCTGCTAAAGAATTATGTGACATTTTATTAACAGCTGGGCTTTATTCTTTCCTGTTTATGATAGGACTGTTACTTTGCAGATGAATAAAGTACAAAATAAAACTATGTGATCAGAAAACAATGTGAGACCAAATACCGGTTTTTGTCATCTCTTTCGACATGAAACAGTCTCTGTTTATGTGAAACAACTTTATAATTTTCCTTACTGAATTTTATTGGGACCATCTAAATTTGATAGAGCATTTTTAATGTGTCAGACTGCGGTTTTATCTTGAAAGGTCACATTCCACTCAGAATGTTGGCACCAGAAATGTTCTGATTTCCTTGTTGTATTAAATGCCTCAGAAACCATGGACAGATTGGAAACAGTTGCATTTCATTGCATCTGCTTCATTTCCTTCATTGTATGAATTTAAATTTCCTATCACAATAGATCTTGAGAATGTCTTCTGTCACAACTTTTAAATATATACTTGTACGTGAAGGTGAAAGATAGTAGCTTCCAAGTTGGTCATGAATCTTAAGCACAAGGTTTGAATCCTGCACCCCCCACTCCCCAAAAGAAACCCTCTATACCGTTCATGCTGTGAGCTTAAGATAAGCTGGTGTAAAATAATTCACAGAGAAAATATCAGATTTAATGAGAGTTTTGAAACTTGTGTGCCTGAGGACGGGGACAGGTGGCATCCTCTTGTGAACATGGTAATGAACCTTCAGGTTCCATAAAATTTGGGAAATTTCTTTGCTAGCTGCTGAACTGTTAGCTTCTCAGAGGCTCCTTTCCATGGAGTTGGTTGATTGGTTGTTTGGTTAGTTTGAAACTTCTTTCACTTCACATTTGAGTTTTGTAATGTTTGTATTGAAGTTTATAAAAGTGGACTGGAATATAAATTTGTTTCACTCTGTTTCATATATTTCATACTCATTTTGTTCATTATTAATATATGACGCTGAAATATACTCATTGTTGAACTTTTATTCACTGTTTTATTGTATAAGTAATGTTAGCTTTTTATTATATTTAAGGATTGAATTTGTGTCACATCGGCACTGTACAAATGGTGGAAATAATGGTGGACGTCTAGAAAAAGATACACAGCTAGTGGGGCGTCCTGCCCCATCCCTTCCAAACCTTCGCAACAGTGGTACATCAAGTGGATATGGATTTGCAAATAGTAACAATGGAAACAGTGGTAACTCCCATCGCCGTGGGGGTCATTTTAATGGTAATGGAAATCATTATTACCGTGGCAGTAAGGATGAGGTTGGCGATAGTGGCAGAAAGTATCGTGGTGGCGGAGGAAGCAGGGGTAGCCGAGAAAGAAAACAATAGTTACTATGAAAATAATACAGCTTTTGCAGACAGCAGCAAGTCACAAAGAACTTTTGACCTAGAAATTTGTTTTTTAACATGATGTTTTTCAGTATTTCATGGCATCATCGTATATTTATTTGATATGTAGTTTGAATTATATTGGCTTGGCTTTTCTGGGTATTGAGCCAATTTGGTTGTTGGTATGACTAGGTAATGAAGTTCAAACTCATTCCTTTTACAGGGCGTTATAATGTGCAATACAGTGCATAGCATAATAATGACTTGAGGCAGTGCTTTCCAGATTTTGATATGGTTGCTGTAAAAACAGTGTTTTATTAACTTAATTATTTGATCATTTGTATGCCAGATATTTTAAGCAGTTTAGTGTAATGCCTTCAAGACTTTGAAATGTGTAGATATATTATCATTTATATCCATGAATTTTCAGGTTATTTTCACATGCCATTTTATATGTTAAAAGTACAGTATTCTGTTCCAATTTTTACACTGACGTGTACTGAGTTAGTCATATAATTACTCGTCATATTGTGTATTTTGAAAATAAAAGTAGGCTCCGTTTTGTTAGTTCTGCTCATATGAAACATCAGATAAATAGTGTAATAAAAATGCTATGGTATTATATTTATAACCTACACTAATGTTTATTTCAGTCATTCTGATCATACTTACACATATGTTAAAATTCTTGAATTGTTTATGTTTTACAGCTCTCTGCATATGGTGTAATGTGTTTCAGTGTGCAGTAATATGTCTTAAAATTGTAGGTAAACTCAAGTAATTCTGGTAATTGTAGGCTTGGAGATTAAGAATTATGAGAGTATTTATTGGATTTTTCTATTAAGGAAAGAAGTGTGTTGTTAAAAGACAGATATACTGTGCACCCAATTATTTGTTATACTGTAATTATTATCTTCTAATACGATGTTCAATGCTTAAGAGGGGATGTGAACTGCTTGTATCACACATTGCAAACAAAATAATTAACTTTCCTAGACTTACTTACAATTGATAAAGAGGAATTATACCAAACACCAGTTCATGATGTTTGTTGATTATTTAGAGAAATAAAACATGAAAATATGCACTGGGATTTTTAACATAGCCTGTGGTCTATGTCTGAGACATACACAATATTCCTACATTGCAAAATATCATGTACTGTATTGGCCAGTTTCTTTAATAATTATTTGACGAGTAGTCAGATACTATATTGTGTACAAATATTTGATTAGTCAAAATATTCAAATCACAGGTATTTGATATCATAACTATTTAAATATTCGAACATTCCATCGAAGAAATAGCCCCAGCCATACCATGGACTGGAGCTTCATCTTGTATTACGTGATCTTACTGTGAATGATAAACTGTCATGTACTCATAAACTGCATACTGGAATTGGCCTTGGACTAGAAGCTGAAAAAATACTTCCCATTGCATTTTGTCTGATGAAGGATATGTAGAAAAAGCATTTTTGATGGGGCTGAATTATGTCAGAAGTATTACACCTAATTATAATTATAAGCATCAACATGACCAAGTTTTGATGTTTATTAAAGCAGCATGTTTTTCACCCACATTGGTCATCTTCATGCCAAATACATGTAAAACACATTGCTTTCTGTAGATACTGAGATCTCAATTTACAATTTCATTACTTTATTGTATTATGTGTTAAAATTCTTGGGTGAAGTCTAAAATTAAGAGGTGCTGTGGTAGTGTAGACACCTGATATAGTTGTTTGGAAGACGTGAAGTTATCAGTTGTTATACTCCTACGCAGGGGATGTAGCAACTTTGTTATCAAGCTGTAGGATGCCGGCGTTGGTAGTAAAACAACCGAGGATGTACTCATTCTGGTGATACATCTTTCATTGTCATACTAGCAACACCAAGCCAAATCAGTTGTTTCTGTAGGTTGCAAGTGAAATGATAAAGATACATGCATTCAGATTGGCTTCACATTTGTATGGGTTAAGAAAGTGTTCTGATAAATGGAAAAGTTACACTTTTAAGTTAAATTAATAATACCTTCATCTAATAACATTGTAATTTCATTTATAGTATAATGTTTCAGTACTGTTACACACACACACACAAAATGTCAGTACTGCAGTTACATGAGTGGATTTAAGAGAGAGAGCGTGTGTGTGTGTGTGTGTGGGGGGGGGGGGGGGGGGAAGAAGGAAAGGCAGATTTTGCACCACGACCATGGAGAAAAAGACAGACGACAAGATGCGCACCTTA
>Ga0123357_10001591_pt1 | contig 24278 bp, 22 predicted proteins | sample TergutEmb28metaG_FD_89873 | JGI IMG/M metagenome (GOLD analysis project Ga0123357, IMG submission 89873) | Embiratermes neotenicus P4 segment gut microbial communities from Petit-Saut dam, French Guiana - Emb289 P4 | ecosystem: Host-associated > Arthropoda: Insects > Digestive system > Gut ... | reverse complement strand
ATTGGCGAGGGCGGCGTTCGAGATCACCGCAGCGCATCTTCTGCATGCGGCGATGGTCGGAGAGGTCGACAGTCTGGAAGGAGTGACTGAAAACATCATAGTCGGACAGCCGGTCACGTTAGGCACCGGCGCAGTAAACCTTATTTACACACCCAAAAAGGGGGAGAATGAATGAGCGAGAAAGTAGATATAAGCAGAGCATTGAAAGCAGCGATCACCACCGGAAAGGTAGAATTCGGGATCGATCAGACGGAGAAAGCAATAAAAGCAGGAAAGGCGCAGATGGTCATCCTGTCAAGAAACTGTCCCAGCAAAGTGCTGACAGAAAATATCGGCGTGAAGGTGCACGTATATGAGGGCAACAATATGGAATTGGGCGCCCTATGCGGAAAACCTTTCTCCGTTTCGGCCCTGGCGGTCATCGACAAGGGTTCCTCTAACATCTTAACGTTGTGAGATACATGTCATCGGATATCGTACTAAACGAGGATACCCTCAGATACATAGCGCTGTTCTCGGCCATAACCAAAGCCAGCCCGATCGATTGCATGGACGCAGACGATAAGTTGGTGTTCGTCGTTGAGAAAGGGCAGGGAAACATCGCCGTCGGGAAGAAGGGGGAACACGTCATAAAACTGAAGGAGAAGACCGGTAAGAACATACAGGTCGTAGAATACTCGGAGGATCCCGAGCAGTTCGTGAAGAACGTATTCCACATATACAATCCTCAGAAGGTCGTTATCGAACAACGCGGGAACATAACCCATGCGACGATCACAGTGGACCCAAAGCTCAAAGGGCGTGCGATCGGCAAGGCCGGAAAGAATCTCCGCATTGCAAGGGACATCGTGAACAGGCATCACGAGATCCAGAGCATCAGCGTAGATTAAGACTCCCCCGACCGGTGTAGAAACCTTTTCCAAACAATTCTTTTTTTGTTTATTTATGATCCAAAGGGGTCCTTTCCACTTCCATCCTGTCGAATGTCGGATATTCTTCAATTATGTAAGATCTATATGGTAGTTTTTTGGAGATCCTCTTGAGTTTCCATGACGCTACTTCAATTCTTTTTCTTTCTTCATCAATGAACATAAGTTCCTTCGGTACCTTCAGTTTCGAAAGGGCATCCGAGGCCTCATTCAGATCATCGGCGTAAACAACACCCTTTATCATCGTGCCGTCGTCTGTCACAATATCGTACTTTTTGGCGATAACATCAGCCCTTCTGATGAGCCTTCTCCTGAGTTGGACACCGTCCTTGAATGCAGATGAACAGAAGTGTATCGGATAGTTTGGATACTTTTTCATAAGTTCAGTTACTATTTCTTCAGAACCTGCCACGGCGGAAGAGAGGTCGTCCTTGACCAGGAAGCCCATCTCCTCCATCATGTTCCAGTTGCTCTCTGAGAACTCAAACTCATTTATGTTGATGAATTTTATTCCGGCCTCCGAGGCAGACGATGCAAGCCTCTCCAATCTCCTCTCGTTACCGGGTATGGCCGGCACCTCTAGACCCACATCGAGGGAGGTCTCAGACATGATCTCCGAGATGATATTGAGGTCCATTGTCTCCCACTGGGACATTGGAGGATGGAACCGTATCTCATCAAGGCCCGCATCGCAGAGCGCCTTGGATTTTTCGATATCGATCGCCGAGGTATACAGGTGGATGTGGTGGTCCGGTCCGAAATGACCCTTCAGCATTTTTATGGCGGACACGGTGCGTTCCATTGCTGCAAGGGGGTCCCCGCCTGTTATCCCAGTTCCGGTGGCGTTCATTGATTCAGCCTCCTCCAGCATCTCGCTTAGGTCGGATATCCTGCGTTCGTTGGCGAAAATGACGTCCTTTCCTTTTTTCTCAGGCGAGATCGGGCAGTAAAAACAGTTCGTATCGCATCTGCCGGTGATGAAGAGTACCATCTTCGATCCGTTCACGCAGTGTTTGCATCCCTGGGGGAGGGGGCAGTTAGAGGTCGAACCATATTCGTATTTTTTCAAAGTGATCAACATGTGATGGTGCGATGTTTTAATAAACATTGGAGGGCTAGAGTTCTAATTGCCATGAGAAGAGATACTGGGCTTATAATCGCGTTAGATGAAACAGACGCAGCCAAAGCCATGAAGGTGGCAAGGTCCGTTTCCGATGTCGTTGATGCGATAAAGATCAACTGGCCGCTGATACTTTCCGCTGGACCCGAAATAATAACAGACCTGTCTGAGATGTCCGACGTCATATGTGACCTGAAGGTCGCCGACATACCGAACACAGTACGGCTGATCGTAGAGGGCGCAGTGTCAAGAAAAGCATCGGGCGTTATCGTGCATGCTTTCACTGGCGAAGATTCCCTGAGGGAGGCGGTCTCCGCCGCAGGCGAAGCAGAGATTTTCGCTGTCACGGAGATGAGTCATCCCGGCGGTGCGACGTTCACTGCACCCCATATGGAGGAAATGGCCGAGATGGGCGTTAGGTGCGGAGTGGCGGGATTCATAGCTCCCGCCACAAGGCCAGACAGGATCAGGGCGATAAGGGCAATGATCGGAGACATGAGGATCCTGTCTCCCGGAGTGGGTGCGCAGGGAGGGAGCGCCTCGTCAGCGATATCGGCAGGCGCTGACTATGTTATAGTAGGAAGGACGATATACGAAGCAAAGGACCCAGCATCCGTGGCGTCAAAGATAAAAGATGAGATCCGACCGTTGTTATGATCGCTTTTTCACTTTCACGTAAAAAGTACGCGCGCTTTTCTATAAATCTATAAAAAACCTATAAATAGGCAGTCGGGCATGAGCCACCATTCTATAGAATGGAGACATTTAGAATGCGTAAATCCGAAGATAGGTCAGCCAAACCAAAAAAAAGGGACTCCCCCTCAACATCTGGCGATGGTAAGAGAGGATGGGTCAGAAGAGAATGGCGCCTGATAGCACTGGTAGCAATAATGATCGTGGCATTTGTCCTAAGATTCGTTTTTGCATACGGTGTATCTGCTGGCAGCGATTTTGCTCTGTCGGGCGGAACAGGGGCGGCAAGCCACACTCAAATCATACAAAGTATGCTCAACGGTTCGTTCTCGTTCACTAATCCAGCCCTTAACTACCCATATGGGTCCGTTAACGTCTATCCCCCGCTCATGGACATAGTCATGGCAGGGATCGCCGGCATAGTGTCTTTATTCGGTGTATCCACCGGAACCGCTGTAGCCGGAACTCTGGCTTTCGCGGCGCCGATACTTGGCGCACTCACATGCTGGCCAGTGTACCTCATAGGAAGGAAGATGTTCAACGATGAGAAGATAGGTATTCTCGCGGCGCTCTTATATGCATTCTTTGCGCTTCTTGTAATGAACACAGTCTTCTCAAATGGTACGGAATATGCATTCGTAGGATTCTTGTTCGCATTCATGATATACTTCCTGCTGAAAGCCCTGGAGTGCTGCGATGATGTCTCCGGAGGGTTCAGGGCGATACTCAGAGACAGGGGAGTATTCAAAAACACTATAATCGCCGGAATATTGTTCACGATGGTTGTTCTGTCGTGGAACCAGTTCCGCGTAATTCTTCTTATGCTGGTATTCTTCATGGTCGCTCAGGCGATCGTCGACCGGCTGAGATCCAAAGATGTCATGCCTGCGGTCTGCATCTATTCTATCGTAATATTGATAGGGATGCTCATCTCATTGCCCTACTACCTTGTTGCAGGCCTATGGGACCTTATTTTCTCAGGTCCGTTCATAGTTGCCATACTTGCTGTTGCCCTGTCGCTCTTCTTCGGGCTGACCTCAAAGAAGACATGGGTGCTGATGATCCCCGTGACAGTGATAATCGCAGTGGTTGTACTCGCGGTGATCTACTTCGTATCGGGCAGTCTGTTCTCAGATATCATAAATGGCAACTCAATATACACTAACGAGCTGATGGCAAGCATCGCATCATCATCGAGGCTGACATCCATATCGTCCATGGCCGCGTTCTTCGGCTGGCTGACCCTGTGGTTGCCGCTCATGATGTTCCTGTATATGTTCTACAAATATCGCAAGAACATGGATTCGAAGAAGTATACTTTCACAATGCTGTGGATCCTCGCAATGTTCTTCATTGGATGGTACTCAACATCGTATGCCGTCATAGCGGGTGCAGGATTTGCAGTGGCATCTGCGGCGCTGATCCTTCTGGTTGTAAGGGAGGCGGACGTGAAGAGTTACTTCATGGATATGAGGGGCAATGGAATTAGGATATCTCCGAAAAAGATACTCAAACCAGTACCTCTGGCCGTAGTTATCGTATTGGTGGCGCTCATTGCAGTGCCTAATGTGGTATATGCAGTAGATGCAGCCACTCCGACCAACTCTGACAGCAACGGAGGATACTTCGGAGGCATGGGATACACAATAATGACCAACGACATCAACTCAGTCAACACTATGTGGAGCGAGTTCAGCGACATGCCGAAAGATGGTGCGTTGGTGACCTGGCTAGGTTACTCCACAAACGCAGTCTCAAGCGGAGGATTCAATTCAGTCACAGATGCATACGGCGGCGGGGCTTCGGTGATGTCGTCGATGTTACTGGCCAACAGTAGTTCGGGAGCGACGGCAGATATGGCTATACGTTTGCTCGGTACCGATACATCTCAATGGACATCTGCCGTAAATGCAGCAAATTCACAAAATATCAATCAGCTGAGCCTGTCCAAAATATTGGGATACATAAACGATCCGTCAACCGCCGTACAGGAGGTCAAGAACAATGTGGATACATACAGCGGAATAAGCCAGAATGTCACACAAGACAATGCATTGTATCTTGTTCTCTCCAACTATATAACAAACCAGCTGTCGGAGCCGGAAGTCGGTACTTTCTACAGCGAGGCATGCAACGTAGTTGGAAGTTCCATTAACTATGTGGCAGTGAATGTGTCCATGCTCCCGTTGTACTACAACGATGGGTCGTATTTCTCCACGATCGCTTATCTTGGAAGTTACTCAACCGACAAATACGGCGCTGCGACGCAGTTCTTCTCGTACAACACATCGTCGGGATATGCAACTTACACGAACGCGATGTATGACACCTTCTTCTGGAAGGCACTCATCGGAATGACTCCGACAGAGGCGGGATACTCTTCATCGACCAGTTACCTCAATGCACTTGCACTGAGCGATGGAACCGTAAAGGCCAACCCGGGGTATGGACTAGCTAACTATGAGATAGCATATTGGCATGTATTCTATAATCCAAACAGCAGCGCGACAAGCTCATCCAGCGGATGGGTTGATATGGATGCGGCAGCCGCTGTAGCCAAACAGGCCTCCGATGGTGGAGTGATAAACTACGTCAACGGAACGGTCATGCTGAAGTATGATCCTTCCGCATCAACCGGAGTGTCTGGAAAGGTAACTTACAACGCATCGCCATCCACTATAACTGGGGCAGCGGGCATACAGGTTTCCGTCTTTGAAGATACATCATATTCTTCTAACGGTGCAAATGCCGACCTGGGATATGTGAAGAAGTCAACCACATTCACAGCCGCCGACGGCACATACGAGGTCTCGGTGCCAACCGACGGTAGGAGCTACTATGTAGTATTCTCTTCGGGCTCTGGCACCAGTGCCACGGGGTCTGTCATACAAACAGTCTGGAACATGAAATCATCGAGTGCCAACATAAGCATACCCACGACAAGCCTGTCCGCGTATGTTTACGTGAACAGCAGTTCTTCGCCACCGCAATGGTACACAGGGAACTGTTACATGGTGCTCCAGGGAACAGCCTCGGGGGCGACATATCAGGCCCAGCCTAATACAGACGCCAACAACAATCCAACAGGAATATTCACAACGTTCAATAATGTCACTGATCCCAGTAACATCATTAAGAATGCCTACCTAATTCCAGATGTTTATAATGTTACAGTATTCTCGCCGAATGGGACAACAATAAACACCGGAACAGTGACGGTCACCGCAGGTACCAATGCCGGTTACCAGATATCGGCGACATCAGGCACGATAACTGTAACGGTCACGACCGATGTCGGCGCAAGTGCGCCGGATGGAACTGTTATTACGGCACAGGACACATCTAGCGGGGCCAAATACACTGGAACCGTTACGAGCGGTAAGGCAGCAATCAGTGTTGTGCCCTCAACATATACGATATATGCTACCGGAGCAAAGGTTTCGGCTTCGAATCCGTCTGCGACGGTATCAAGCAATGGATCCTCCACTGCTTCTCTTACAGTGTTCGACCCAAGGAACATCTCCGTATCCGGAGCTCCCGCGGGAAGCCCTGTGACCATAATGTCGTACGGATTCATCACATCATCAACATCAAATACGTTTGCTGTGCCCACAAGCGGAGGAAGCAGCAATGAGATGTACACAGCATATGCAGTCAGCGGGAACACCGTATATTATGGAACAACGACCGGTAACAGCATATCGCTTGTCAGTTCCAGTGGGTACTCAGTGAGTGGCGTATTGCTTGACAACAACGGCAATCCGTTGTCCGGCACTGTTTCATTCATATCGCAGAATGGGGCGACGTTCATATTCACATCAGGCACTGACGGCACATTCAATGTGATACTGCCGGCTGGAGCATACACATTGTATGCCTATGGAACATCAAGCGCCTTGATAGAGCCGGTAACGATCAGTTCAAACACTGATCTTGGTAACGTAACCACGTTAGCATCCCGTACTCTTACGCAGACGCTGAACTACAGGACGAATATGTCCTCATCCTCGACAAGAGGCATACCTTTTGTTGATGTCACGCTGACGATAACCATTGACGGCACGGATTATAAGATAACAGCAAAGACAGATTCATCTGGCAACGCGGCGTTCATAGTTCCAAAGGGATACAGCGCAATAGCTACCTCTCCAGAATTTGATACAGCCAAATTCCACATGGATGCACAGACGTATACTTTCTCCTCTGGATCAAGCAATACGTCTTACACATGGACCCTTGCGGCCAGTCAGCCCTCGTCTGGTACCACTCCTTTGATGTATGTTAAGACGGTCAGCGTTTCGAATGCCGTACCGGTGACGATAACGCTGTACAACAGCTCATCGACCAAATACACAGGAACAAACCTGACAGGCGTGATACCTGGACAATATAATGCGGTCATCGACGGCAGCACAGGCTACTACTACAGCGGAACAGTATATATCTATCCTGGACAGAGCGGGTCTCTGAACATACAGGCTGTTAGTGTCGTAGCCGTCACACTCAATGTGGATGCGGGCGATACAATAACTGTGACGCCCATGCCGATACAGACACCAACATCTACGAGTGATGATAGCGGCGGAAGCTACTATGCGAAGTCAGACAACACATCAACCAGCACAACGTTGACATATTATCTGCAGAGCGGCAAGAGTTTCTACTTCACAGCGACATCAAGCGACAATACAAAGATAGCTTATGCAACTGTTATCAAGGCATCAGGCCAGACCACTCTGAACCTGACCAACAAAGCGGCCAAAGCAACTATTGACGGTTATGTCGGAGTTGCTGCAGACGGCTATATCTGGGCCGCATATGGTAATGTTCTTATTCCGACCGCTGTATCAAGCGGGACGTTCGAGATCACCGTACCAGAGGGAATACCGACAGGAACAACGCTTCAGTTTACTACGTATGGTACGTCTAATCTAACGCAGACCGTAGATAACACAACCTATACGTACACCGGATCGGCGACGATGGCAACGAATGATGTGAAAGATGGTGCGACGATACGTTTCTACTCGACAACTTCATCTGTCTCCGACTCATCATCCAACGTGCTGAGTGGCAGCGGTTTCAGCTTTGTTAACGGCAATGGAAAGTTCAACCTGAGCGTAAAGAATACAGGCAACACAGATACGACGTACACGATAACGGCAGGCTCCTCATGGATCCTCGACCAGGCATACACGCTGAAGGTCGCAGCAGGTCAAACGGGCACAATCCAGGTATCTGGAACGTATGATCAAACAAAGGTAGGGGCTGGAGACTCAAACCTTTCCGTGACAGTCACGTCCATAAACGGGACGTCAGTCGGAACGTATACTGTGAATTTGACAACTACAACAATCAATAACACAACCGTAGGAACAACCATATCGGATGCAAACGCGTTCCCTCCGTCAACCTCGAGCGATGTGCCTAACACCAATCAGGTATTCGTGGATCTGGCAGGAAAAACAAGCGGGGCTTCCTCGGATGCAGTTAACGATAACGAGTACATGTACGCCGTGACGTTAACCAACAACGACAACTACCTCAAGGTCGTGTCCATCAAAGCAACAATGATCGGCGGGGACAGTAATTGGGTAATGGCATTCTCTGATAAGGCAGGGGGGCTGATCGCTCCACAGAACCCGCCGGCAAGCGGTTCCTCAGCAATCGGCAACTCCTTTGTTGTCAATGGGTTCAGTTCCACTGTCATCTATGTAAAAGTAATGTGCATCAATGGGTCAGAAACGAACGTCCCCTCTATCAGCGTAACCGTAACCACTACACAACAGGGTCAGACGCTTAATTCTTACAGTGGAGCATCTGGTCTCGGAACTACGACAGTCACGTTCAGTCAAATGAATGCACAGTCTGCCGTCATGGAAGCGCAGGGCATGTCTGCTTCAGGCGACAACGTATTCAACAGCCCAAGCCCGGTACCTCTCCTGACGATGATCCTGGTGATATTATGCATAATAGGATTCATCGCCATGGTTTGGCTCGGCATTAAGAAGGGGGTGTTAGTACGCAGAAGATGATAACTGCAATAGCGGTGTTCGCAATGGTGTTTGCGGCGGGGGCGATCCTCTTCGAAACATCATCGAATACAGAAGGAGCCACCTCATATATTCACGGGGACACAAACATGGTCGGGGTAGGCGACACGCTTACTTATCAGATAATGTACCTTGCAGACGATGGCTACGATACGCTAAACCTGACATACACTGCAGTCTTGAATGACAGCAGCGGAAATGCTCAGTCAGGAGCAGTATCGCCTTCGACCGGGAGTCTGACGAGCGGTGTGGAGTCCACACTGACCATCACTGCCCCCTCAACAGCCGGGACATATAGTCTTGTGGTTACTTTCACTGAAGTGAGAGACAGCAATCCAGCTGTGACCACTGTCAAGACACAGACAGTAACGGTTGTGAATCCAATAGTCCTGAGCGCCACTCTGATGAACAATAGCAATGTGGATTTCACGAACTTTGCCGTCTACTTCAAGGTAGATGGACAGTTGATCGATGGGAGCAAGCAGCTTGTGACGGCCCCGGCCGGACAGACAGCACCCGTCTCATACAATTGGGTCGCCGGATCGCTTTCGACCGGGAAACACACATTCCAAGTGGTGGCCGGAAGTGAGAACATAGGGGGCGGACAGGCATCATTCACGGGAGGAGAAGGCACGTTCTACATCGGGCACTCTGACTATGGGTTGCTTAACATCCTGCTAGTTGTTCTCTTGATCATCATAGTCTTTGCAGTGGTATACTTCTATCGCAAGCCGATCAAGAACTACGGTAAACCAAAATCAAGGCGTTAAACGCCTTTTTAACCTTTTTTCAATTTCTAATTTTTGAGATCATCACTGCATTAGTAATATCTGTGCGCGTTCTTTCCATAACGCCTCTGGCGATGTCTTGTTTCCTTCTTATCGGGGCTATGGAGTCAGGAATGTCAAACATCATTATTGTGTGGAAGACGGCCTCCATCTTTGAGAACATAGACACTGCGCGCTGAGTATCTTCTGACATAAGAGATGTCAGAACAACTCTCCTCATCTCCCCTAAACAGTCCGCAAGGCCCAGGACCCACGGCCGTGGATCGATCCTGAGCTCGACGAAAGATGGTATTCTTTCATCCTTAACGATCGAATCAAGGATCATAGCCTCTGCATATTCAGCCAAAGCGTCTTCTGCGTGGCTGATGCTCATTACAAGAGGATCATCACCTATGCAGGTTATGAGTTCCGAAACCAGTCTGAGAAGAGTATCTCTCGTTACGGAAATGTCATCAGATACATGTATCGAATGTATCATCTTCTTTGTTTCCCTTATAACATCTCTGGAACACCTGATCGTGCGTTCTCTTCGCGACTCCGCATCCTGCAGTATGTCAAGTGCTTCCTCTGCGATCCTCTTTAATTCTTCCATAAAAAGATAATGAGTTCCGACTATTACAATGATGTGAAGAACATATTCCGAATGTCGTCTTTGAACATTTCTTCATCCACCCTCTTGTCGAACATATCCGCAGACGGCGTTATGAACTCCACATTTTTGTAGCACACGTCGACAAGAGTTAAGGCATCGGGCCTGGCGATACCGAAAGTAATATCCTTTCCGTCAAGCGCATCATTTATGTCGGAAAGTGAAGCATACCCCTTTCCCACCAACGCTATCGCGGCAACTATGCGGCGTATCATGTTCCACAGGAAATATCTCGCGGAGAAGTCAAGAATGATCATGTCCCCCTCAGTATGAACGTTTATTGGGTCTAGCTTAAGGGTCGTTGATTTCCCGTTAGATTTGCAGAACCTTGTGAAGTCATGCTCTCCAGAGAACAGTATGGCGCAGCTCCTCACTGCCGATACGTCTATGCCGTCTGAGCGGAGGACATATCTGTACAATCTCTTTTCTGCAAATCTTGGATTAAAATCATCATCTACGAAGGTAATGCTTCTGTAAAAGATATCTTTCGATATGGCGTTCAAAGCTCTAAGCAGAATATCTGGGTCATCTATGCTGCTGTTGAAAACGGCAACATTACCGAGAGAATTCACTCCCTTGTCAGTACGGCTTGCCAGTTTTAGATCGATATCCTCTTCGCTCAGTTTTGTAATCATTTTCAGATCCGAGAGGACATCGCCTACTACGGTCCTGCAGTCCGGCTGTATCTGGGACCCAGAGAAATGCTCGCCCAAGTAGGCTATCTTCACCGCCACCCTGATCATGACAGTAGTTTCTTCATGTGATCCACTCTTTTCTGGATCAGTTGATGTTTGCCGATGTCATGACGCACGCAGATAGAGTCTCCTTTAACAAACTTCAGTGCGGACTCGCACCTCTGCTCAGCCTGTTCTATCGTCTCGCCTATTCCGACTATGCCTATTGATCTGGATGTCCCTGTGAAGAGTTTGCCGTCCATCATGTCGACATTTGCATAGAATATTTCGGCGCCGCTGTCGCGTATGCCGTCCTCATCGATGGATATCTCATGTCCAGATTCGGAAATGGTCCCATATCCTTTAGGAACAATATATTTGCAGACAGTGGCCAGGTTCTTAAATTTCACATCCTCCTTGAGCTTTCCGGTCGTCATATCTTTCAGGATCGAGACGAAATCGCTCTCTAGGATGGGAAGGACATTCATTGCTTCTGGGTCTCCAAACCTTGCGTTGATCTCTACGATCTTGGGGCCGGACCTTGTGAGCATGAATTGGCCATACATCGGGCCGCGGTAAGGGCAGCCCTCCGCGCTCATAGCCTCAACTATTTTCCTCAGTATCTCAAGCGCTTTGTTCCTTGCTTCTTCCGGAACGAACGGCAGGAGGTGGTTGGCATCTGTATAGGATCCCATTCCGCCTGTGTTTGGCCCCACGTCGCCTTCGTACGCTCTTTTGTGGTCCTGCACCAGTGGCATAGGGGCTATGTGTTTACCGTCAACAAAGACCATCTGTGTGAATTCTTCTCCGATGAGTTTTTCTTCTATGACAACACCGCCCATGCCGGGCGTTGCGAGGACTTCTCTGACGTATGCCATTGTTTCCGCATGGCCGTTGATATGCTCTCCCTGTACTTTTACGCCCTTTCCTCCGGTAAGACCGACCGGTTTGACAACGATCTCGGAGGTCTGTGTTCTGAGATATCTTTCTGTATCTTCCACGTTATGGAATACGGCATACCCGATGTTCCCTTCGATCTTGTATTTTGACACAAGCTCTCTCATGAAAGCTTTGGATGTCTCGATTCTGGCGGCGTCTTTGGTCGGTGCTGCGCATTTTACACCGATATGTTCCAGCGCATCTACCAAACCCGCCTCCAAGGGGGCCTCTGGCCCTATGAATGCGTAATTTATCTCGTGTTCTATCGCAAATTCGCAGATATCGTCTATCTGTGTCTCTTTGATAAGTTTGTAACCTTTTGCTCTTTTTATTATGCCGGGGTTTGCGTTTTTCATCACTGCATAGATTTCAGCGCCGGAGCGGTATAGTGCCTCTACGGCCGCATGCTCCCTTCCCCCACCGCCTACAGTTAAGATCTTCATGAATTCACCTTTACAATCCCAGCACAGACATTATCTCGTCTATGCCTTTTTCTGTTTTTACGCTGCACTCATACATCGTCTTCAGCCCGCCGGTAAGCTTTTTGTAATCATTCAGGATCACATCTGGGTCAACACCGACGGCATCTGCGATATCTATTTTATTCAATATCGCGACATCGGAGTGCAGGAAAATATCATGGTGTTTTCTCACCATATCATCGCCTTCTGTTGTCGATATCACGACCACCCTATAATCAGCCCCCAGAGGGAAATCCGCTGGGCATACAAGATTGCCAACATTCTCAATGAGCACAACATCATATTTGCTAAGTTTCATAGCATCAAGGCTTTTCCTCACAAGGTTGGCATCTAGATGGCATTCGTGGCCAGTGTTGCAGTTTATTGCATCTAAACCCGAATCCCTCATCCTTCTCTGATCATCGTCGCCGGTGACATCTCCTGCGATCGCGCACACTTTAAGTCCTTTTTTTCTCACCCTTTCGGCTAATTTGATTATGAGAGCGGTCTTTCCAGAACCGATGGAGCCCATGAACTCTATCGTTTTGATATTATTTTCTTTAAACAAACGATGGTTTGAGTTCGCTATCTTGTTGTTCTCTTTCAGAACGTCATACTCCATCCCCACTTGGACGATGTGCATATAGGCAGGATATGTTCTACGTAATAAAACACTATCTCATTAAATCGCCTGATCGAACGGGCGTAATCTGGGCGCCGCGAACGGCCGCTATTTGGGTGGGTTTATACGCGATCAAGCACAGTCCTTATACGTCAGACAGCACTACGTAAACTGAGCAAATGAGCTATTCAGTTTCTTTATCCAAACTGCTGGAAAACATCAGAGCGAAAGAAGGTTCCAAACTTTCGGTGTATTCGAAAGGCAAGACTTACGTGGGCACGCTTATGCCGCATCACGACTTCAGCGACAAAGACGTTTTGATAATCAAGGTCAGCAGCGGTTACAATGTGGGCGTCAAGATATACGAGGATTCTGTAGTGAAGGTCATCGAGCAGCCGGAATCACGCGCGAAGAAAGAGGTCCACTCCGAGTGCAGGGAGGGTCTTCCGAAGATCGTAATGATAGGTACCGGGGGAACGATAGCTTCATATGTCGATTACAGGACCGGCGCGGTCCATCCGGCGCTCTCGGCACCGGAAATGGTGAATGCGGTACCGGAACTGAGAGAATATGCGAACATAGACGCGAAGGTCTTATTCTCGATATTCTCAGAAAACATGAATGTGGAGAACTGGCAGGAGCTTGCCAAGGCAGTTGCCGATGAGATCAATAACGGTGCGGATGCAATTGTGATACCTCACGGTACAGACACAATGGGATACACCGCAGCAGCACTTTCTTTCATGATGGGCAGTGTTCCAAAGCCGGTTGTTCTGGTCGGGTCGCAGCGCTCTTCTGACAGACCATCATCGGACGCATCGTCAAATCTCACCGCGGCAGTAAGATTCTGCGTCAAAGGCGGAACAGCAGGCGTGTTCGTTGTCATGCACGACACTCCGGGAGACGATTCATTTGCGGTGCATATCGGAACAAGAGTAAGGAAGATGCACACATCTAGGCGTGACGCGTTCAAGAGCATCAACGCCTCGCCGATAGCTCACTTGGATAAAGAAGGAGCAATAACATTCACAAAAGAAGGCAGACCAACAACTTCCGAAAAAGCCGTTGCCAAGACGAAAATGGAGAGGTCGACGATACTCATGCAGTATTATCCCGGCATGGACCCGTTGCTTTTTGAGGATATGATGATGAAAAGCAAAGGCATCGTCATATCAGGTTCTGGCTTAGGCCACGTGAACGGGAACATGGTCCCGCTAATAAAGAAAGCATGCGACAATGGTTCTGTTGTGGTCATAACATCTCAGTGTCTGAACGGCAGGACCAACCTTGACGTTTACAACACGGGAAGGGACATGCTCTCAGCAGGTGCAATTTCCGTTCTGGATATGCTTCCGGAAACAGCTTATGTAAAACTCATGTGGGCATTGGCAAACTCCGCGAACGCCGAGGAAGCCAAAAAGTTGATGATGATCCCGCTTTCCGAGGAAATGAGCGACAGGAGGACAATCGATGTCTGAGAGAGAACTCGTTTGCGGCATTGAGATACATCAGCAGCTCGATACTAAGAAGCTGTTCTGCAGCTGTGAAAGCACACTCAAAGACGAAGGGCACGGAGCATACTATCGCAGGCTGAGGCCGACAACTAGCGAGATGGGGGAAATAGATAGGGCGGCGCTCGCACAGTTCCAGAGGGACATCGGATACAGATACCAGTGTTGCGAAGGCTGCACGTGCCTTGTAGAATTGGACGAAGAACCCCCGCACGCGGTGAACGGGGACGCAATGGACACCTCACTCACGTTCTCAATGATGCTGAATGCCCAGATGATCGATGAGATACAATTCATGAGGAAGATCGTCGTGGACGGCTCCAATACATCCGGGTTCCAAAGAACTTCGCTGATAGCGACCGATGGGGAGGTGGAGGTCAATGGCAAGAGGATCGGTATCTTATCTGTCTGCCTCGAAGAAGATGCGGCAAGGAAGATCGAAGCTTCAGGGAACGAAACGCTGTACCGCCTGGACAGGCTCGGGATACCTCTGATAGAGGTTGCCACGGCGCCGGACATGGAGACCCCTGAGGAAGTGATGGAGGTCGCATACAGGCTCGGGACCCTTCTGAGGGCAACGAAGAGGGTAAAGAGAGGAATAGGGACCATCAGAGAAGACCTCAACATATCGATCCCCGGCGGAGCCAGGGTTGAGATAAAAGGGGTTCAGGAACTCAGAATGCTTCCTGACTTCGTAAGGAACGAGATGGAAAGGCAGAGGATGCTCATCAGAATAAGAGATATTCTCAAAGAAAGAGGAACAAGATCAAATGAATTCCTGCCCGTCGATGTCACTGAGGTATTCTCCAAGTGCCCTTCAAAGGTCATCAAGAGCGCACTTGATGAAAAAGGCAAAGTGATTGCCGTGAAACTTTCTGGTTTCACCGGAGTGATGAACGGCGACAGCGGGAAATTAAGATTAGGGGCCGAGATGGCTCAGTACGCCAGAACCAAAGGTGTGAAAGGAATATTCCACTCCGATGAACTTCCCAACTATGGAATAGAGAAAGAGTTCGTTGAATCTCTGAGAACATTCATGGGCCTGTCCAAGGAAGATGCGTTCGTATTGTGCGCCGCAAAGGAGAAGAAAGCGATCGACGCGCTGAAAATAGCCGTGGAAAGAGCGAACTTTGCATTGGAAGGCGTACCAGAAGAGACGAGGGACCCGCTGCCAGACGGCACGACAAAGTTCTCTAGACCACTCCCAGGAGCGGCAAGGATGTACCCTGAGACGGATGTGCCCCCGATGCCGATAACCGAAGAGAGATTGAATACTCTGAGAGACAACATGCCTGAGTTCCCCGAGGAGATAGAAAAGAGGCTGGTATCAGCGTATGGGATAAATGCGCAGCAGGCGAAGCAGTTGGTAAGGCAGAGCCGTGACGAACTTTTTGTTAAAATAGCAGAAAAGACGGGAATGACGGCCGCAGCAGCATCAGCTTTTACAAATACTTACACAGAACTGGAACATGAGGGGCTTGACCCAGACGCGATGGACAGATCCAAATTGACAGAACTGTTCGTTCTTCTGAAAGAGAACAGATTCTCGAAGGAGGCTTTGCCGTCCCTCCTGAAGGAGATGGTCAAAGGTTCTGACGCCAAGTCCGCGATTTCCAAATTGGGGCTGGAAGCCGTGGGCAGCGATGAGGCGACCGAGATAATAGCGAAGCTGGTCAGAGAGCGTGAGGATTTCGTCAGATCTAAAGGATTGGATGCGATAGGGCCGCTGATGGGACCGGTCATGAGCGCTTTGAGAGGAAAGATCGACGGAAAACAGGCGAACGATCTTCTAGCGAAAGAGATAAAGAAGCTCATAGGCTGATCTCGAGGACGCTGAGCGTCTCAAAGAACAGAGGGAGTTCCGACAGGACCTTTACGTTCAGGTCATCCAGAACCGACCGCAGAGCGTCTTGGTCCATAAGAGAGGATGTTACGATGATGAGTCTGCCGCCAGGCAGAAGGTGGTCGCGCGCGCCTGCCACAAGGCCTGGAAGAGGCCCGAGACCGTCCTCTCCGCCGGACCACGAGAGTGCCAGGCCCCCCTCTTCTCTGACTGGGAGATAAGGGAGGTTGAAAACTATCGTATCGAATCTTTCATTCACATTAGAGTAAACATCCGTCTCAACGACGGTCGCATCTAACGAATTCAATAACATGTTCTTTTTTGTCAGTGCCACCGCTTTTCTGTTAATGTCGCCGCAGGTGACGTTCCCTCCATTCATGACGCAATGCATGGAAACAACTCCTGATCCGCATCCGATCTCCAGGATCCTCTCGCCGGCGAGGACATCAAAAGAACTTATCAGAAGAAAACTGTCATCTGACGGAGGATAAACATCATCGTCTTTTTCGATGATAAGTTCGGGACAGTATTGTATCTTAATCACCGCGACCCTTGGCGCGCGTGTTGATCTGTGCCTCAGGGTCGTTCCCGTTCAACTCGCAAAGCTGAAGATCTACGCTGATGACCCTCTCGCCTGTTTTCCTAATGGTGGCTACCTTTTTGCACACATTTTCCTCCCCGAAGAGCTCATTCAGCTTTGTTATGTTGCTTATGGAGATGTAAAGGCTCTTGTCCAGCACGACTTTGGCAACGCGTGCGCCCGCCACACAATCCCATGGTATTGGACCGAAACCATTGGCCGAAAGCCCTTTGTCCTCTATCACGAGCATTATTCTCCCGCGCGTTGTTAGGCGCCCCATTATTACCACTCTTTTCTTCCGTTCCGCCTCTTCCGCACTATCCTCTTTCCAGAACTCAAAATCGGTGGGACAGATATCCACGAATGGTGGTTTTTTGAGCAGTTCCTCAATGTCTGCATTAATGCGCCCTTCTCTCTCGACGATACCCATGCTCTCGTATTCATCGGGAAATTCCCTCTTGAATTCTAATGCTATTTTGTACTCTGCCATGATCTTTTCTCCCTATCCATGCACACGCGCCTGTATCCTTCCCAAATATGCAGGGCACTTCCTGCAGATTAGGTATAGCGGATGAGCGCGTGTTTTTTCTTTCTTACATCATTTATCCTATGATCATCTATAACAACTCAATCATATAAAAACCGAAATCTTGTGTCAAAAGTGTACCGCTATAGCGGACAAAAACAGCACTTTTTAAAAAAGTGTACCGCTATAACGTACCAAAATCGATATTTTTGCAAAAAAGAATTCCCTAAATCAGAGTACGTCAGAGGGCGTGGGTTCGAAGGCACACACAATTTGGCATAAAAAGATAAGAACCAATACAAAAACACAAAAGAGAACATAAAAAACACTATATCCAACATAAAAAATTAAAAATCAACATAAAAAACATAAAATTAAGCATAAACAATAAAAATCAGATTAGTGATTTAATGATATTGATCTGAAATTCAGCGGAGACTATTGCCTTAATGAAGAGGGCGTATCCTTCGAAGCAAAACGGAAGGGCGGAAAGGATAGGCGGGAAGAAAGGCGGGCGCTGGATAGTCAAATGACTATGGCCAGAAAAAGAGTCGGGGCACGACAACATAATTCAAGGTGAAATGGCATCCATGAGCATATGATAAAACTGGACGTACTTGCGATAGGGGATTTTCAAAGGGATGAGAACGGGAATGTGTTCGACGCACACTCCACGTCAGTTCTCATCCGAACAGATGAAAGGATGATCGTGGTCGATACCAGCACAAGTTATCTCAAGCCTGCGATAAAAACTTCTTTTAAACAGATAGGCGTGTTCCCAAAAGATGTCGACACAGTGGTGCTGACGCATTCTCACCACGATCACGCAGGAAACAATGACATGTTCGAGAACGCCGACATCCTGATGCATCCGGACGAGTGCGGCGAGGTAAGCGGCGCCAAGCCGCTGGATACAGGCAAAGAGCTTGTCCCGGGAATAAAGATAGTTCATACTCCCGGGCACACAAAAGGCTCGATAAGTGTCTTCGTGAAAGCAGACCAGAAATATGTGGTCGCCGGAGACGCTGTTCCAAAATACAGCAACTACGAAAAAATGGTACCTCCCGCGATAAACATCGATAAGGAGCTTGCATTGGAAAGTATAAAGATGATAACCAAGTATGCTGATGTGATAATACCGGGGCACGATCCCCCCTTTATAGTCAACAGGCGATAAGAATGACAGAAAGAAGAGAAGCGATAGAGTATCTGTACATCCAATGCCCGAATTGCGATGATCTCACAGAGCATGATATATTAAAAGGAAGGGTCGGAAAGGATAATGTGACCGGAACATTCAGGTGTACTGAGTGCGGAAGGGTATTCTCAGATACGATAACGATCCCCAGGATCCTAAAGGTGAAGGTGCTTTTCAGCGACGGTGATGTGACGGAAACGACCGAGACCGAGCTTGAAGCGAATGAGATCCTGGCAGTTGATGATGAGTTCTATCTTGAGGACGGAAGGAGAGTATGCGTAACCACGATCGAGACGATCGACGGTAAGAAAGGAAGGAAGTCTCAGGCAGACAATATCAAGGCGCTCTGGGTCAAGCAGTTTGATATCCTGAACGTTAAGGTCTCGGTGAATGACGGGCAGAAGACATATTCTGTAAGAACAGAAGCAGAACCGGAAGACGAGTTCGCCACAGGAATGATGCTTTCTTTCGACGGATTCGATGCTCTCGTGCATGCAATAAAAACTAAAGAGCGCCTGATCAAGAACGGGTCCGCGGAGGCCAGAGACATCACGAGAATATACGGTAAGATCAGGAAAAAGAGATACGAGGTCCTAGATCTCGAAGAGGACGACGACCAGGATGGATTCGATTTCAGTCAAGACTGATCTTCAGGAAGTATAAGATCCAGAACATCAGAGATGTTATCGGAATATATGGTGTGGGTCGCAGCCTCTGTTGTCCATTCATCCGTAGGGTTGAAAGCGATGGACATCCCGGAGTTCTTGAACATAGGTATGTCTGTGCATGAATTTCCGATAGAAACGGTCCTTTCTTTAGTTGTGCCGTACTTTTCAATGAAATCTCTGACATTGATGCCTTTGTCACTAAGATCGACGTTCATTTTGCCTTCCCCGGTCAAAGTTCCATCCGGGCAGCTGCAGATCTCATCCGCAGCATAATCATCGAATCCGAACTCTCCCGCGATCATACCTGCGGCGAGGTCCACTCCGCCGCTGACGATGACACATCTTGTTCCGTTGCTTCTCAGGGATGCGATCGTTTCCTGTATGCCCCCGATCAGCGGCATGTCTTGGAAGAATCTTATAAGATCAGAGATCCTGATGTCAGGTTTTACCGCCTTCCATTGAGCTATGTCCCTCCTCATGAACTCGCGTTGATCGATCTCTTCGCTGACATACGCTTTGAACGTTGCTTCATTATCGACCCCGAGACAGAGATTGAGCCAATACCACGAACTCCTCAGGGAGGTAAGGACGCCGTCCATATCAAAGCAGACAAGATCATACCTTCTCATTGCCGATGTATATTTGATTATGGATAAAATGATTGGCGACTTCAGAACATGACCGTCAGCATTCCAACGGCGATCAGTACCGTGACAACTGCCACCGGTATCCCGATCAGTGCGAACTTCCAAAAGCTGAAATGGATGTCTTCTTTTTCAGAGTGCTCTGAAACTATTACGTTGGCGGCCGAGCCTATTAAAGTGGCATTGCCTGCCAATGTTGAACATGTTGCCAAAGTGAACCAGAGTGTCATGTTTCCCGCCGGGAGCATATTCCCGATGAGCATGACCCCCGGTACGTTGCTGACGAGGTTCGAGAGGACTGCGGCGAACGCCGCAACACCTTCGATGGATGGAGTATCTCCGGCGCCGAATCCCGGAAAAAGGGAAGCGATCTGAGCCAAAAGGCCGGACCTTTCGACCGCGCCCATCAGGATGAACAGACCTATAAAGAAAATAAGAATGCGCCAATCTATCTTTTTTGCCACCCAGACAACGTTCTTTGGGGATCTTGTCATTACAACGATAAGAGCCAGGACGCCCGCAATGATAGCGATCGTGCCGGTAGCGGTTCCGATAACACTTGACAGAATGAATCCGACCAGCGCACCAAGTAGTATGATCACTACCGCCCATAGCCTGGGGCGGTCTATCTCATCCTCTTCGCTGCGCAGCGGGGCTGTCGAGGCGGAGACAAGCTTCTTTCTGAATATTGCGTATATGATGAGGAAAGCTACCGGCAGACAAATAAGAGATATCGGAAGGGCATGGGCAGTGAACTGGACGAACGAAAGCCCCGCCTCCGATGCGATGTATGCGTTCTGGGGGTTTCCCACGGATGTCGCCATGCTCCCGATGTTGGCTGAGAACATAACCCCGATAAGATATGGGATGGGGTTGGATTCCGTACTTCTGCAGCATCTTATGACGATCGGAGTGAATATCAATACGATGGCATCGTTCAGCGCGACTGCCGAAAGCACTGCGCAGATTATCATGATGTACGCAAGCAGCCTTACTTTGCTCCCTGAAAATCTGATAAGGAAATCAGAGACTATGCGGAAGAACCCGGAGAATTCGAGGCCTGCCACCAGCATCATCATCCCGAGCAGAAGGAATAGAACATTCGTATTGACATACCCAAGAACGTCGGATATCGGAACAATTCCGAATATGATCACCAAAACGCCGCCGATGATGGCCGCCACGCCGCGACTGATCTTGAGTTTGGGAATGTTTCCAACTGATATCAAAGCATATGTGAAGACAAACACTGCCGCTGTGACCAGCAGTTGAAGGTCATTCGTCAACGTCAATCCGCTTCCTTCCGAGGCGTATCTTTGATACTATTCCCTTTGCATCACGGTGGCCGAGCATCAACAATGCGATCGTCGACATGATGATGGCGCCCATCATATCTGCAGAGAGGTTGCCCATCGTATGCAGTACGCCGTATGACATGTAGTCTTGGTTGGCCAGGATGTCCGTGGATCCCTCCATGATCTCCCAGATGGCGCCGAAACTGAAACCGATGAGGAGAGTGATCGCAATGATGCCCCCTCTCGACCCGAGGGAAACATGTGATGGGGAGTTAGCTTGTATGGAGCATAGTGCCATGAACACAATTGAAGTTACGACCATCGTGGAGATTATGTGCGTGAAATCCGCCCACCAGTAATAGTTGAAATAAAAGCCTAAGCACAGAGATGTCACGTACACGTACATATCCGAATATATCAGCAGCATGAACCAGTACGGCAGAGATACCAGCCGGACAAGCCTCAGGATAGGCAGCACCGCCATAATGATGCCCCAAAGGGCGCATGTTGCCTGAAGATAGTTCATGGGGTGGCCGGCCGCGAGCCCGGGAGCATACCCCAACGTAACGTAAATGAACATCAGCACCATGGAAAGGGGGCAAAGTATCAGCATGGTCCATGCAATACGTCTCTCCATTCTGTCTTCTGCATTCATTGCCTGACCACCAGTCCGTTTGCTGTTATGAGATAGCGGTTCTTTTTGAATACAGAACGAAGGATTATGCAGAAGATTATGAATATCAACAGACCGACCAGCATCACGAGTATAAGCGCATTGTTTGAAATCGCGCCGCGCACAAGGTCGTGGTATTGAACCAAAAATATGAGAATGCATTTTGGTACTTGCATTCCCATTCCGATCAGCCAGCCAAGTCCGGGTACGGTGACCCAGTTGTATGAGGCGTTGAACATGGCCGCCATAGTGAAGAAGAACATGATTATCAGCGGAACGACAGCGATCCCTTGGACCACCCCGCAGAAGAGCCACCAATTATCCGGCGTAACTCCCCCGTCCACCAATGCTTTGTATGAGTTGGCAGACACCAAAATCACAGTGCACGCAAACACGATCACAGACATTATGGCAGAATAACGGTACACGGTCTTCGCACAATACACAAAACACAGAGCTGAAAAGAGCACTGCGATGGAAGACAAAGCGATCATCGCGCCATCTTTTCCGAAAGCCGCTATGGCAACGGAGATCAACGAAACGATGATACAGAGCGCGGCCAATACTCTCTCTCTGCCCATAAGCCGCGTTATACTGCATATGTATTTTTTGTTTTCGTCAGAGTGATGCGGCATCGATCCAAAAACCCATATTTTAAAGAGAGGATGCTGGACATCAAAGCTGAACTGAGTCGGAGGCAATGTCAATGCCGCAATGGTCTTTCTGTGGTTTGTGGCAGTTACATGGAAAGGCTTTGGTCGTATGCGAGCTTATCCTGCCCCGTGAACAGGATATTGGCGCCGGACATGTCAGTATCTGCCGGCACCAGATACAGGTAGCAGTTCTGTCCTTGTTCTCCGGGCATACATGTGATGGCCCCTCTGTTTTCGGGATAGAGGGATGTATCCGGGGCCGACTGTATCTTTTTCATCTCTCCGCTGAGCTCAACCTCCAGTTCGAAACTGGAAGCATCGTTGTCTATTCCAGTGTACCAATCGATGTTCAGCAGGGTGACGGTGGCGACAACATACATCTGACCATCGGGGGCGGTCTGTGTGCTTCCGTCAGTAGCAATAAAAGACGTGCACTTGTCCAAGGTATAATTGTACTTGCCGTCGATGTGGGCTTTCTCATTGTTTAAAGTGGTCTCCAAGACTACAAAACCGACAGCTGCCAGAATGACAACGATAAAGATCACAAGCAGATCCTTGGAGTATTTCATCACCGCCTCGGTACGGTAATCGGATATAATATTCTACGGTCGGCAATTTATTCGCACATAGGTAACATTATAGTATCCGTAAACTCCTAACTAGCAAACATAAGAAAAAAAGGATCGGATTGAAAAATGAGGATCGCAAAAAATGTCGAAATGATGGAGATAAAGGCACAGGCAACATACTATCCGGTACTTCTGTGGGATGAGAGCGATGTTGTACTGATCGATACCGGATTCCCAGGTCAGTTTGAATTGATGAAAGAAGGGATCGCTAAATGCGGATTCACGCCCGAGCAGGTCACTAAAGTGATAATCACTCATCAGGATATAGACCACATAGGCAACGCTAAGGCGTTCCGCGGTTTGGGTGCGGAGATCATTGCGCATGAAAAAGAGGCCCCCTACATTCAGGGCGACAAGCCGCTGGTGAAGCTGGCAAGTATGGAAGCGAATCTTGACAGGCTTCCGCCGGAAAGACTTGGTTTCTACAAAATGATAAAAGAGAGCGCGCCGAACCTGTATGTGCATGTAGATCGTGCCCTTGCCGATGGACAGACGGTCCCCGCGTGCGGCGGGATCAAAGCTGTCTTCACACCGGGACATACGCCGGGACACATGGCGCTGCAGCTTTGCGCATCAAACATCCTGGTGTGCGGCGACGCCGCTAATATAACGGACGGGAAACTCTGCGGTTCCAATCCGATCCACACACATGACAACGACGAAGCAAAAAGGTCGCTGGACAAGATGGCATCAATGGATGTAGCGGGGTATGCCTGCTACCACACAGGGTATCTGAAGAAGTGACATTCGAACCGAAGGAGAGGACACGTAATTCGTCCGAATAGGCGCTGAGGCGTTTGCGCAACAGTGTTGTCTCCGAATAGAACCGCGTCACATGTTCACTCCGCAGTCAGAATTTGTCCTTAAAAATTCTCAAGATTAATAAGTATGCGATCGCCGCGCCAAAAGTTAATAACATTTAAGTGTGCAGATATCTATATATTATTGTGAGACTGGCACAACAAGATGACGTGGTGAAGCAGTTACAGCACTGATATTAAAGAGATGAAAAAATGAGTGAAGATATATTGGCTGAGGCAAGAAAAGAATTGATGGAAAAGGGGTTCATCGATCAGGATCTGCTAGCATGGGCAATGATAAAAGAATCAAGTTTCAAATTCAGTAATGTT
>Ga0123357_10001590_pt1 | contig 24280 bp, 26 predicted proteins | sample TergutEmb28metaG_FD_89873 | JGI IMG/M metagenome (GOLD analysis project Ga0123357, IMG submission 89873) | Embiratermes neotenicus P4 segment gut microbial communities from Petit-Saut dam, French Guiana - Emb289 P4 | ecosystem: Host-associated > Arthropoda: Insects > Digestive system > Gut ... | reverse complement strand
TATTGGCGTATGTCTTTGGGGGCGTATCCATTCTTTTGTAGAAATTGTATATTTGTTTTGAATATGTTTTGCAAGTTTTTGAATGTCTTTTTCAGGAAGTTGCCCAACCAATTTCAAAACTTGTGGATACCCTATGTTTATCGTTAATTCCATATTATTATTATTTTCTACTGCAAAAATACAAAAAATAGACATACGCACAAAAAAATATTACCTATTTACCAACATTTCATTTTTCACGACTTTTTTATCGACACAACTCGCTCGTTTGCTACTTTCATGTTATTTTAATGGACTTCTCCACCTTTACTCTGTCAACAGTCGGCAAAGAAAATCGGACTAAGAGCAAAGTTGTCAATATTGAGCAAAGTCTCCCGAAAATTTCTGCGACCCGCTTGCAAACAATCTTAGCCGATTTATAAAATGTAATGCTTGAACAAATCAGGTAATTAGGTTAAGATGGCGAGAGGCATTTAGTAAATTTATATTGATTTTTTTTATTTTTTTCTCCGAAATTTAATTGTTAAAATTAAAGAAATAATAAAAATAATAAATGCCACCGACAGAAAAACTAAATACAAAACACTTGTTTGTCTGAAAATCCTTTGGGCAAGCACTACAATTATCAAACCGATAATAGTAAGCAGCGGAGGTAGTAATCGTTTGTCGTTCATTATATTACAAAAATATTATCTTTTACTTTTCATCTTACCAAGTTTTCCGCTTTGAGCCATTCTCATCATTTTACTTGCCTGGTCAAACTGTTTGAGCAATTGATTGACTTCCGTAATCGATTTCCCGCTGCCTGAGGCAATGCGCTGTTTGCGGCTACCGTTGAGTAGATGTGGATTTGCGCGTTCTTTTGGTGTCATCGACAATATTATTGCCTCTGTTCCATTAAAAGCATTGTTATCTATTTCCGTATTTTTCAATGTTTTACCTACTCCGGGAATCATCGACATCAGTTCTTTCATATTACCCATTTTTTTTACCTGCTGAATTTGCGAAAGGAAATCATTAAAATCATATTGATTTTTTGCCAATTTTTTACTAATACGCCGCGCCTCAGCCTCGTCATATTGTTCCTGCGCACGTTCTACAAAAGAAACGATGTCGCCCATTCCCAAAATTCTGTCAGCCATTCGTTCGGGATAAAAAATGTCGAGTGCGTCCATTTTTTCACCTGTTCCGACAAATTTTATAGGTTTTTCAACCACCGACCTAATTGAGAGTGCCGCACCGCCGCGAGTATCGCCGTCGAGTTTAGTCAATACAACTCCGTCAAAATTAAGACGCTCGTTAAACTCTTTTGCCGTATTTACTGCATCCTGTCCGGTCATCGAATCCACAACAAACAAAATTTCCTGTGGAGAAATTGCCTTTTTTATCGCTGCAATTTCGTTCATCATTTGTTCGTCTATTGCCAAACGTCCCGCCGTATCAACAATTATCACATCAAAACCTGATTCTTTCGCATATTTGACAGCATTTTCAGCAATTTTCACAGGATTTTTATTTTCCTCTTGGGCAAAAACGGGAATATTCAATTGCTCGCCAAGTGTTTTCAGTTGTTCAATAGCCGCCGGGCGATACACGTCTGCCGCCACCAAAAGCGGCTTTTTATGACGTTTTGTTTTCAGCATGTGAGCAAGTTTGCCCGAAAAAGTCGTTTTACCCGAACCCTGCAAACCGGACATTAGAATCACAGACGGATTACCTTTGAGGTTAATATCGGTATTTGTGCCGCCCATCAAAAGCGCAAGTTCGTCTCGCACAATTTTTATCATTAACTGATTGGGTTTTAGCGATTTAAGTACATTTTGTCCCATCGCTTTTTCTTTGACAGTTTCGGTAAATGTTTTGGCAGTTTTATAATTTACGTCTGCATCAAGCAATGCCTTGCGTACATCTTTGAGCGTTTCGGCAACGTTAATTTCGGTTATTCTGCCTTCGCCTTTGAGTATTTTAAATGACCTCTCAAGTCGTTCCGATAAGGATTCAAACATAATTTATTGAAAAATTTAATAATTATAATTGTCTGTAATTTAATTGTTTATTAAAATTAATATAAAAAAAATAGAAACACAAAATTAGATAAAAAATTTTACTTTTTAAGAAATATTGCCGTTTTCTATTTCAAAAATAAGAAAATTATCCGTATTTTTTTGCAAAATTTCATCCAAATGCTTGCGATTGGTATCTGTAATAAAGATTTGCCCAAACATTTTTTCGCTCACTAATTCCACAATTCGTTCTACGCGATTAGCATCAAGTTTATCAAAAATATCATCAAGTAAAAGAATTGGCGAAAAACCGTTTATTTGTTTCAGAAAAGCAAATTGAGCAAGTTTTAGCGCAATGACAAAAGTTTTGGACTGCCCCTGCGACCCGAATTTTTTAATTGGAAAATCGCAAAGCAGAAATTCCAAATCGTCTTTATGGATGCCAACAGTTGAGAATCCCAATATTTTATCGCGCTGGCGGGCTGCTTTCATTTTATCCAAAAGATTGTCGCTTCCGGCGTGTTGCGAAAGGTAGTTTATTGTAACATTCTCATTATCAACGGCTATTTTGCTGTAAAATTCTTGAAAAACAGGAATAAATTTTTCCAAAAATTCCTTTCTTTCTAAAAAAATATAGTTACCGTTTTCCGACATTTGCTCCTCTAAAACGTCAAGCAATGTATCGTCGATTTTTTCATTTTTTAATAAAGAATTTCGTTGAGAAAGTGCGTTGTTATATGCAATTAACTTATTAAGATACAATTTATTATATTGAGAAATTACCCCATCTGCAAATTTCCTTCTCTCTTCGCTTCCTTCGGCAATAAGCGCAATATCGTCCGGCGAAATTTGTACCAGCGGCAACAGCCCAATATGGTCGGCAAGTTTTTCATACTCTTTCTTATTACATTTAAAAATTTTGCGCTGCCGCCGTTTTAGAGCGCACGAAATTTCGGTTTCGGTGTCAGCATCGGCAAAAACGTATTTGCCATTTAGCATAAAAAAATCCGAATCGTGCTTAATATTTTGATTATCAATGGAATTAAAATGACTTTTACAAAACGAGAGATAGTAAATAGAGTCAAGCAAATTGGTTTTCCCTACGCCATTATTGCCTATAAAACAGTTTATTTTGGACGAAAAAACTAAATTTGCATCCGCAATATTCCTGTAATTCAATATGGAAATTGTTTTTAAAAACATATTTTTTGCAAAAATACTGTTTTATTGTCAAAAAAAATGATTTTTTTGTGTACAAAATTGCGGGGATATACAAACAATTCAATATGCGTAAAAAAACTTGAAGTTGAAGTTGTTTTTATTCATCTTCTTCCTGCTTGAACCAGAAATCGACATAAAGTGGAAGGTGGTCGCTGTATCCATTGTTGTAGGTATATCCGTTGTATGTACGAAAAGGTTTTGTCCCAAGGTCAGACTCGTCTTTTTCGAGCAAGAAATCTGTTTTAAAAACATGTGCGTCTTGCTGCTGCGTGTAAAAGCGGTTTTTAATATTAAGCAAATTACCCGAAACAATAAACTGGTCGAGCATTCCCCATTGCCCGGCATGTTTGTATGTACCTTCTCCTGCAAGGTGCAATGGTAGTGCAAGGTTATAAAGTTTATCAGGTTGAGGATTTGAGGTAAGCTGTTCAGCATGGAGGGTCTGAGTAATGCTTTTATTATCAGGATAATCGTTAAAATCACCCATGATTATAATATTCGGATTTTTATATACAGATATCAACGTATCTACCTGATTGCGAATTGTTTGTGCCACAAAAATACGGCGATTTTCCGACTCTAACTCACCCTCGAGGCGCGATGGCAAATGACAGACAAAAATATGTAAAGTATCTCCGCTTGGCACTTTTCCCGATACTAACAGCACATCGCGTGTTTTAACATCAGGAGCAGTTGGAAAATGAATGTGAATTGGCTTGCTATAAATGATTTTAAACTGCTGCGGACGATATAGTAACGCCACATCAACTCCACGCACATCGGGCGAATCATAATGAACAAACTGATAATTAAAAGACTTCAAACCGGAATAACGAATCAAATCCACAAGCGATTTTTTGCTTTCCACTTCGCACAAAGCGACTATCGGCGGCGGAGTCCAACCTCCAATTGCAACAAGTACCTTTCCGATACGTACTTGCTTGGTTTTATAGCGTGAGGTAGTCCAATGACGCACACCTTCTGGCAAAAATTCCTCATCAACATTTGTAGAGTCAATTACATTATCAAAATAATTTTCAACGTTATATGTTACAATTCTATACTGTTGATGCTGATAATTTTGCATATTTGCTATTTTTGGAATAAATATTAAGAAAATTATTAGAAAATAATTCTTCATATTTTGACAATTTTTCTGTTTTCAAATTGCAAAGATATAAATTATTTTAAACAAAAATAAAAATTAATTCTGTCTTAATAATTGCAAAAATTCTTTTGGCATCGGCGAAGAAAATCGCACAGGAAGATTAGTTGCAGGATGAATAAATTCCAAAACTGCAGCATGTAAAGCCAGCCGACTGACCGGATTAATTTGCAAGCCGTATTTTTTATCTCCAACAATAGGATGCTCTATGTCATTCAAATGCACGCGAATTTGATTTTTGCGTCCCGTTTCGAGATTAATTTCTAAAAGCGAAAATTTACCGTTTGTTTTTATTAATTTATAATGAGTTACAGCTTTTTGTCCGCCATCATTTGTTTTGCTCGAATGAACTTTCAATGATTTGGGATGTTCTTTAAGATACGAAATCAAAATATCTTCCTGATTGGCCATAACTCCATGTACAACAGCAAAATACTTGCGTTGCAGAACAATGGTGTGCCAATTTTCCTGCAATGTGAGTTGAATTTCACGCGATTTGGCAAAAACGAGCACTCCCGAAGTTTCGCGGTCGAGGCGATGAACAATGAAAATCTGATTACGTACCGACTGCTTTTTTACATAATTTTTTAAGATGGAGAAAGCAGTCATTTCGCCACTTTTACCGGTGCTGACTGTAAGTAAGCCGTTCCTTTTCTCAACAACAATAATATATGAATCTTCAAAAAGTATGCGTAATTTTGGGTGGGTCAATTCAATATTTCCTCGTGCGGACATCACGGAAACCTTATCATTTTCACTAAGTTGAAAATTATATTGAGTCGTAACTTTATCATTTACAAAAATCTGGCGGTGTGAAAGAAGATTTTTAACAGACGTCCTACTCATACCACCCATCTTTTGAAGTAAAAAATCTATTAATTCCGTTTTTTCTTTTACGCGAAAATAAGTCATTCCCGTATTTTTATTTTTTTTTGAATTCATTATTATCAAATTAATTTAAAATTAAAACCAACAGTTATTCCTATCGGCAATATTGGAACAAATAAACCATGACCAGGATCTTCTTTCAGTGCATTATATTTGTCCATAATTTTTTTCGACCTGATAGGCACCAGCAATCCCACGCTTATTTTGTTGCCCGTATGCCCGATTTTGAAATCTATGTTGCTACCAACAGTTAGTCCGTATGAAGTGACAGGAATACGAGATCCATATAATACATATCCTGCTCCATTATATCCGTAGAAAAGCATCAAATTAGGAGAAACGCGATTATCAGGTAGGAATTTGTATGTTCCTCCAGCATTCCAACAGATAGATATTACATTACAACCCAATCCACCAAATATCCCCAAATGCTTTATTGGCAAATACTCGATTTTGGTTCCCACTATTGCTCCATAATCAAAGCCCGAACCAAATCCCAAATAAAGTTTGTTAGTGTTTTGTCCGTTTATTTGACTTACCCAAAACAAAAAGAAAAAAAATACACATATATTTTTAACTAAACTTATCATTTTTTTTAATAATTTATAATTAATAAAACAGATAATCAAGGTGCAAATTTACAAAAAAACGAAAAAATGTACAATTATTAAATTTTTAAATTTTTAAATAATTATTGTAATTTTGCCATATAGACAATTACCGTTGTATTTTCAGTACTCTAATTGAATTCAAAACGCAAAGCAATGCCACTCCAACGTCTGCAAAAACTGCAGCCCACATACCTGCCAACCCAAAAGTTCCTAAGCCCATTATCAAAATTTTTACCAAAATAGCAAAACTGATATTTTGCTTTATTATTTTTGCTGTCTCACGTGCAATTTTGATAGCCGAAACAATTTTTGCAGGCTGGTCGGTTTGTATCACAATATCTGCGACATCAATTGCCAAATCGCTTCCGATAGCGCCCATCGCAATTCCGACATCGGCAAAGGCAAGCGCAGGAGCATCGTTGATGCCATCGCCTACAAAAGCAACTGCATTTTGTGTATTTTTCTTCAATTTTTCTACAAATTCAACTTTATTTTCAGGTAAAAGTTCGGCATAAAATTCAGTGATACCCAGTTCTTTAGCAGTTTTTTCAACTATTGGAGAAGTGTCGCCGCTTAGAATAACAATTTGATTTACCCCGTTTTGTTTCAATTCCGAAACGGCTTGTGCCGAAGTTTCTTTAATTTCGTCTGCTACAATTATATATCCTGCAAACTGATTATTAATTGCAACAAAAGTAAAGGATTCGTTAATTTGATTAATTTTATCAGGTAATAAAACATTATGTTTTTGCATTAATTTAATATTTCCAATGGCAATTGTTTTATTATCTACAACACATTCAATCCCATGTCCTGCAATTTCTTTTACTTTATCTACATTAAAATTTTTGTTAAAATTTAGATTTTTTGCATATTCAACAATGGCAATGGCAATCGGGTGATTTGAGAATTTCTCCACTGCTGCTGTCATTGCCAAAAATTCATTTTTTTCAATTTGAATACAAACGACCTGTTGAACTTTAAAAATTCCTTTTGTTAAAGTTCCCGTTTTGTCGAAAACGACAGTATTTATTTTACTAATAATATCTAAAAAATTTGCACCTTTAAATAAAATTCCGTTATGCGAGGCGGCTCCGATTCCGGCAAAATACCCTAACGGAATGGAAATCACAAGTGCGCATGGACAGGAAATAACCAAAAACACAAGTCCTCGATAAAGATATTTTCCAAACTCATAATTTTGAACAAAAAACATCGGCACAATGGTAATCATCACAGCCAAAAGAAATACAATCGGTGTGTAAATTTTAGCAAAACGGCGAATAAGCAATTCGGTAGGTGCTTTGCGCTCAGTTGCGTTTTGCACCATGTCAATGATTTTTGCTAACGAACTGTCGCAAAAGAGTTTAGTAACCTGAATTTCAACAACATTTTCAGTATTTAACATTCCTGCAAGGACTTGTCCGCCGCAATGAATTGCGTGCGGCACACTTTCACCTGTCAAAGCGGCGGTATTGAAATTGCCTTTTTCCGAAAGCATTATTCCGTCAAGGGGTACTTTTTCGCCGGAAAAAATTTGAACCTTCTCCCCTACTCTAACCTTTTCGGGCGCAACTTCAATGTATTTAGAATTTCTTAATACACGGGCAATAGACGGGCGCACCTCAAGCAGAGATTTGATGTTTTTTTGAGCCGCCGCTACTGCGTTTTCCTGCAAAATTTCTCCTACCGAATAGAACAGCATCACTGCAACCGCCTCAGGATATTCGCCTGTAAAAAATGCACCGAAAGTTGCTATTGACATCAGTGAAAATTCGTTGAAAAACGAGCCGTTAAGCAACTCTTTCCACGCATAACGCAAAACCGGCAGGGCTACCGGTAAATATGAAATAATAAAACATAGTAAGCGAATTGTTTTATTTTCAAATAATTTATTATTAAAATTATCAATTAAAATACAAATTAAAAGTAAAATAAAACTTGCTATAACAGACGAATATTTTTTAAAAAAAAGCCGCACAATTCAAAAAAAATTATGCGACAAAGATAATACTGTATCCCATGCAACAAAGTTGCAAAGTTTGTCAGAAAAATATTTTTATTTAACCTCAACCACCAAAAAATTGCTTAACGACCAAAATTCTTTTTGATTATTAATTTTGAGAATTAAGGTTTTATCATTTTTATCGGCTGGATTTGCCTTTTCAATCACATAGGCGGTTGCAGGGTGATTTGTCAAAATCTGCACTTTGCTTGCATTTAGCGGCAGTTGTTTTGTTTTGGAAATATCTATTCGAGTAAAATAATTTTTGTTAAAATTGTCTTTGAGCAATTTTGCTTTGCTGAAAAGTCCACCCCCCGAAAGAATTTTTTCGTTTTTCAATTCGCTTCCGGTGCCAATTGCATAATAGGCAGAGTTAAGTTCGTAAGTCTGTTCGTCAATAATATGCTGCTTTGCAGATTTTTCGTTTTCCAAAGAAGAAATATTTTCGCCCATTGTTCCAATTTGTTGATTCAAAGAATCTACCGAAGTATTAAGCGACAAAATTTGAGAATCTTTCTTCTGTAAAAGGTCTTCAAGGGTTGTCAGACGTTCCTGCGCTGCATTGAGTTCGTTTGTCAAGCGAGTAACTGTTTGGTGCAGTTGGCTTGAGGCAAAATTACTTTTTTGCAGTTTGCTCTGAAGGTCGGCAATTTTTTCGCGGTTTGTGCTAATCAAATCATTGATATATTCCAAGTCGTTAATTACTTTTGTGCGGCGGTCTCCTTTTAGTTCGCCCTGCGAACTTACTGCAATCACATTTTCCGTACCTTTAATTTTATCAAAATTGTCGGAAATTTCTGTCATCGCCGCATAATAGTCGTCTAATTCGCTCACCATAGTTTGCTTAATATTTTGCAACGAATCATTTTGTGATTTCAACTTATCGTAAGACGCTTTACCCACACAAGAAACTGTAATCAATACAGTAATAAGCATTATTGAAAAAAAAGAAATTGCTTTCATAATCATATTTAAAAAAAATTTAACATAAAAACCGATAAAAATTTTCATCGGTTTTAGTTGGATTATTTATTTTTAACAACAAAAACTATGCCTTAACCCGTCCAACGTATGAACTGTCGCGAGTGTCAATTTCGATAGTTTCACCTTCGTTGATAAACAGCGGCACGCGAATAGTTGCCCCCGACTCAACAGTAGCCGCTTTTGAAGCATTTGTAGCAGTGTCGCCTTTGAGACCCGGCTCGGTATAAGTGATTTTTTGCTGCACTTTTATGGGCATGTCCGCATAAAGAACGGTATCTGTTGTAGCATCGGACACCACATCAAGCGTCATCCCTTCGAGTAGAAAATCAACGCCGTTAATCAAATCGTGCGCAATAGGTTGCTGCTCAAAAGTATCATTATTCATAAAAATATAATCTTCACCTTCTTTGTACAAAAACTGATACGGACGGCGTTCAACCCTCACGTCTTCAAGTTTTTCGCCGATATTAAAGCGGCGTTCGAGTACACGTCCATCAATAACGTTTTTGAGCGTTGTACGCATAAAAGTATTGCCTTTGCCTGGTTTGACGTGCAGAAATTCAACAATAAAATACAATTGTCCGTCCATTCGGATACACGTTCCATTCTTTATATCCTGAGCATTTATCATAAATGATATTTAAAAAATAAAAAAATTAAAAACTAAAAAAGTGTTTGCAAAAATAACAATATTTTTTCAATAAAACTGACTATGATGATAAAAAGTTCTAAAATAGTTGAGTATTTTTAAAATAAAAAAATATATTACCTTTGCATTGCAAATTTTTTTTATGAAAAATCTGAAATACACGTTGATTTTACTCTTAACTTTGTCATCTTTGCAAAGTATTAATGCGGATACTATCGCCACAGCACCTGAAAAACCGAAATTTATCTACAAAATAGACAACCTGACATATTTTGACAACCGCACGTTTTATTCGCCCTATAACCCGAATATAATGTTTTTCGGCAACAGATTGACCGCTATGGTGGGTATCGGAGTGCAGAAACAATACAATCTATATGCAGGAGTAACTGCAATGATACCATTCGGTACTGATTTTAAGGATTATAAATTTCAGCCAATGGTCTATTACAGATTTCAACAGGATTTTGCCTGCAAAAAAGTGGACAATTCACAAAATTTAACACTGAATTTCGGTATTTTTCCATACAGAACGATGTTGATGACCTTGCCCGGAATCATTCGTAAAGGGTCGATAGAATATACGATTCCGAATATGCAGGGGGCTTTGGCTCAATATCAAAACAATGGCGAAAAAACTTCCTTTTTTTTTGGAATATGCCGTAGATTGGCGAAAAATAGCAACTAAAACTCAACGAGATTTTTTTGGAATGATTTTGGACGGCAAAATAAAAACCGAAAATATTGCCGAATTTGGATTTATTGCACAGTGGGACAGGTTGGGCAATAACCTTGATACAATAAAAAATAATTGCGATAACGTTGTGCTAAACGTGTTTGCCAAAGTTGATTTTGCAAAATTTACAAAAAATTTAAGTCCATTTTTTTGCAGGCAGGATTTGTAGAAAGTTTTAATAATGATAATATTTATATAAATAATCGCTGGTGCAGTTCAATTATGATTGATTGCGGGATACAGTGGAAAATGATTACGCTGAAAAACAGTTTTTATGTGCCGCTCAAAAAGAACGGAAATCTTATGCCGCTTTTTAAGGATTATGGGGCAATGCTGTTTATCGCAGACCAATATTATCAAGCACCGCTTTATAACAAAACGGAATTGAGTTTTGATTTGTTTGAAAAAACTTTTTTCTTACTCAAAGCGCAATTTTTGATGCACTATGTGCCTGACTACAAACTTGGATGGCAACAGAAAATTACTGCAACAGTTAAATTTTAGGGAAAAGATTGCTTTCTTGTCCTTTACACTGTTATTTTGAGTATTTTTCAAAAAATCAAAAAAATGTAAAAATATTTGCATTTTCTAAAAAAATTAATTATACTAAGCTTGTTAACCATTATTTTTCATTATAGTGTAGGATTATGTGCTGTGCTATTGATTTTACATCTTTTAAATCAGGTTTGTGCAACAAGCTGATCCCCAATTTGTAAGAACTGCATTTACCACTTAAAAACCTAACTTGATTTGGTGTAAAATACTTTATTAATATGCCAGATTCCCAATTTTATCATAAATGAAACTCAAAAACCCGACAACGCAAAAGCCAACCGTACAAACAATAAGTGCAAGTTTTGCAGGAAAATCTGTTTTAATACGTTCTATCGGATTGTCGTTTTCTTCCAAAAACATTGCTTTTATTACTCTTAAATAATAAAAGAGAGAAATTACGGTATTTAACAAGGCAATGAAAACTAATACAACGAATCCCTGTTCAACTGCTGCCATAAAAGCAAAATATTTGCTGAAAAATCCGCCCCAAACAGGTATTCCTGCCAACGAAAACATTCCGAACATCATCACCACACTCAATTTCGGATTCGTTTTGTAAAAACCTTTATAATCGCTGATATTCAGTTTGTTAGAATGATTTTCGATAATCATAACCACTCCGAAAACCGCCAGATTTGAAAGCATATAAACCAAAACGTAATACACCAGCGAAGTCATTCCAACCGCCGAAGCCGAAAGTACCGTCATGGCAATATAACCCGCCTGCGAAATAGATGAAAAAGCGAGAAAACGTTTGAAATTATCCTGACGCAAAGCAAATAAATTGCCGATTGTGATTGTAAGAACAACAACAATCCACATCACAACACGCCATTCGATGATTATATTTGGGAAAATTTTCATAAAAATTGTGAATAAAACAAAAGCAACCGAACCTTTTGAAATGACTGAAAGATAGGCAGTTACACCCGTTGGCGCTCCTTGGTAAACATCTGCTGTCCATAAATGAAACGGTACAAGCGACATTTTAAAAAATAGCCCGACAGCGAAAAACACAAACGCCATCACAGGAAGCCAACCTTGTGAAAACACTGCCGAAACATCAGCAAAATAAAGCGTTCCGCTAACACCATAAATCAACGAGATTCCAAAAATCATTATTGCCGACGAAAAAACAGCCGACAAAATATATTTTGCGCCTGCTTCTGCCGATGTATGACGATATTTGTCGAAAGCAATAAGCGTTGTCATTGGTATTGACGCAGTTTCCATTCCGATAAAAAACAGCAAAAAATTACCTGCCGAAATCATAAAATACATTCCCAGAAGTGTTGTGAGCATCAAAAAATAAAACTCGCCCTGCTTAATCGGATTGTTTTCTCCTTTGAGCCAGTGATGTACCTGTAAAAAAATTATCAATGTACCGAAATTCAGAATGGTTTTGACAATTGTCATCATCGGCGTATAAACATACATCCCGCCAAAGGCATCAAAAGATTCTCGCGGGAAACAATTAATGACCGTATGCACAAGCATAAGAAGAGTACCGACCAACTGAAACCATTGTTTTTTCTTGTCGCCACCTACAATATCAACGAAAAGTAAAATGAGCATCATCGCTATGAGCGACAATTCTTCTCGCATCGATAAAAAACTGCTGTAGTTCATCTAATTATTTATAAATAAAAAATTTATTATTCAAAAAATATATTAATAATGTATTTTGAACTTGCAAAAATAAACAAAAAATTATTATAAAAAAATATTTCATTTTGTCTATTTTACGACAAATCCATTTTAATCCTGCGCAATTGCCCTGCCAAAGAAGCGTCCCAACGATTGGAATCGACATCTACAATAAAACCGCCAAGCAGTTCGGTCGAGATTGTACTGACAGTCTCGACCGTCCCACCGATAATCGATTTTATCATATCAAAAATTCGATTTTCGGTTTGTGGGTCAATCTTTACCGCAGTGGTCAGCCTGCCAAAATGAATATTGTGTTTTTCTCTGTAAATGTCGATGTAACGCAAACAAATACGCTGCAAAAAACTTTCTCGTTCGTTTTCAACAATCACTTCAATAAATCTGTTGAACACCGCCGAAACATTTTTTCCTGCTATTGCACCAATAATCTGCGTCTTTTCCTGCTTTGATAGAACGGGATTCATCAACACGGAATTTACACGTTTTTCTGCTTGACAAACTTCTGCAATTTGCAAGACCTCCTGATAAACAATATCTTGAACATTGTTTTTTTGAGCATACTCCAAGAGAGCTTTTGCATAACGCGTTGGGATAAGTCCTTTATTCATAATAAATTATGATTTATGAATATTCATTTCATCTAAAAGGCGGTCAATCATTGCAGTTTGTTGAGCGTGGTTGTCAAGTTTTTGACGCATCACTTTTTCAGCAATTTGCACCGACAATACAGCAACTTCCGCACGAATTTCGCTCAAAGCGGCATTTTTCGCATTTTGAATATCTTCATTTGCTTTTTTTAACAATTTACCGCCTTCAAGGGATGCCTGCGTTTTTGCCTCTTCTACAATTTTTTCGCGCAACAACTTTGCCTCCGAAAGCAAACGAAGTTGCTCGGCACGCGCCTGTGAAAGAATTTTTTCACCTTCTTCCTTGATATTTTCCAATCGCTCGTTTGCCTCTTTTGCTGCAAGCAAAGACTTATCAATAAACGCTTTACGTTCATCTACCATTTTTAAGATTACAGGAAAACCCCATTTGGCAAGCACAAAAAACACAATACCAAAGGCAATGAGCATCCAAAAAAGTAAACCCGGATCCGGCTGTAATAAATTCATAAAATTTTTTACAATTTAAAAATTACAATTTTTAGAACAAAGTTTCAATTTGAAACAATTTTTACAGCCTGCTATTTAATGATAAACCCGCAAACAACTACTGCAAACAATGCCACCCCCTCGATAAACGCCGCAGAAAGAATCATATTCATTTGAATATCTCCTTTTGCTTCGGGTTGCCGTGCGATTGCGTCCATTGCCTGTCCGCCAATTTTTCCGATACCAAGTCCTGCGCCAATAGTTGCCAAACCTGCTCCAAATGCCGCTCCCATTTTTGCCAAGCCCAATTCGGCTCCTGCCTGTAATAAAATACTTAATAACATAATGAATTACACTTATTTAAAATTATTATTTTATAAAATTTATTTTTAATTTTTATTTATTTTAATATAAAAAAAATAGATACTCAAAACATTGTAACTTTCATTTATTCAATCTTTTGCGTGGTGTCCTTTCACTTGCGACAAGCCGATAAAAACCGCCGAAAGCAAAGTAAAAACATACGCTTGAATAAATGCCACAAGCAACTCGACAACGTCTATGAAAATTGTCATTAAAACCGATAAAACGCTCATTGCCGAGTTCATAGCCGCTCCCATACTTACTGTAATAAAAATCATACAAGTCAATCCCAAAACGATAGCATGCCCTGCCAAAATGTTTGCAAAAAGACGTATCATCAAAGCAAACGGCTTTGTAAACATTCCTACGACCTCGATGGCGGGCATAATCGGAGCAGGAATTTTAAGCCACCATGGCACATTAGGCCAAAATATCTCTTTCCAATACTCTTTTGTTCCAAAAATATTGACAATAACAAAAGTAAAAACCGCCAGCACTCCCGTAAAAGCAATATTTCCTGTCACATTTGCCCCGCCGGGAAAAATCGGAATCAGTCCTATCAAATTATTTATAAAAATAAAGAAAAAAACTGTCAGCAGATAAGGGGCATATCGTGCGTAATTCTTTCCAATACAAGGTTTTATAACATTGTCCAACAAAGTTGTTATCAACAATTCCATCGCTGCTACAAATCCCTTAGGAGACGATTCTTCTACTTTGTACCGCTTGTACCAGCGGGCGCACGAAAGCACCAAAATTATCAACAAAGTACTTGTGAAAAGCAGTGAAACTGCATTTTTTGTCAACGAAAAATCTAATGGACGAATTTCTTCGCCGTCAGTGTTTGTCTCAACAATTTTTCCCTTGTATTTGCCTTCGGCTGCAATACTAAAACCCAGATAATCAGCGTGTCCGTATTCAAAATGCGAAGAAGAAAATAAATGCCACTTCCCATCGCTGCCTCTTACAATTATCGGCAAAGAAATAGCAATATCTTTTTTATTTATTGTAATAATATGCCACCAGTAAGCATCACTGACATGTTCAAGAATTAACTCGGTAACATCCATTTGCTCAGCCTTTTGCGCCATCGATTGATGATTATCCTGAGCAAAAATACTCCCCATTCCTGCTATCAAAAACAGGAATAATGAAAAAAATATTTTCTTAAAAAAAACATTCATTTACTTTCGATTTGTAACTTATTCAATTTTTGCCGTTTCAACAAGAATATTGTTTCCAATATAAGATAGATAAAATATAAAATTATAAAAATTGTCAAAAAACGTTCTATTTCAGTTTTTATTGCTAATATATAAATCGCTATAAAACAAATAGATAAAAGGATTTTACCTACTTTAATTCCCATAAAAGTATTGACTGTTTGCGCAGGTCTGACATTTTGGTCGGGTTTAAAAATTAACAAAATAATTACCAATTCAACTACAAAAAAAAGTAGTAAACTGATATTTGTCCATAAATGTACTGTCGGATTGATGAAAAGTAGCGGAAAAGTTTCTCCTGCTGCAAATAATATTCCGGTCAGCACAATCAGAATTATGATAAAAATCGTTTTTACTCTATTCATTTTTATTTTACAATTTTACTCAATACACACAGACACAATGTTTTGGCTCACTTCTACAAATCCGCCTTTGTCGGTTTCCAACTCATTTTGTTCGCCCGAAGGCAAAACATAACTTATTTTTCCTTTTGTTAGTGAGGAAATTATCGGAGCGTGATTTTCGAGAACTTCAAACGAGCCAAGCATTCCGGGCAGCGTTACACTTTGTATTTCTCCGTTATATATTGTCTTTTCAGGTGTTATTATTTGTAAAATCATCGATTATTTTTTTTACCAATAAAAAATTATCGAGTGCAAAAATACATGAATTTTTTGAATTACAAAAAGGGGATAATTTTTAAATTTCTTTGTACGCAATTGAACTAAGGAATTGTCAAAAAAGAAATATTACAATTATTATGTTATAACCCGTGTTGGCGGAATTAATTTTTTCTACAGAAACACGGCTTTTTGTGGTCTTTTTAATAGCGCTTTTCAAATCTTTTAATTCCGCCAACACGGGTATATAACTAAATTTTGTGAAAGCAAGAATGCACAATTTTGCCCTTACAATTTTTTTTTAAAAATTAAGATTTAATTTGTTTTGACGCTAATATTCTATCTTTTATTGAAATTTTGCATTTAAATAGGCGAAAATGAAAAAAAATTTGTAAATAACTGAAAAATTTTTTATAATTTTGCAGTTTTAAATTATTTTTCAGAAAAAACGCAATAATGAGTGAAATAAAACGAATTTTGTACATTTCGCAAGAGATTTTTCCGTATTTACAAGAATCAACTACATCTAACATAACGCGGCGAATGCCAGAAGAAATTCAGCAATTTGGATGGGAGACGCGTACTTTTATGCCCAAATTTGGATTGGTAAATGAGCGGCGTAATCAGTTGCACGAGGTAATTCGCCTTTCAGGTATGAATTTAATAATAGACGACACCGATCATCCGCTTCTTATCAAAGTTGCATCCATTCAATCGGCGCGTATTCAAATCTATTTTATTGATAATGATGACTATTTTGCTCGTAAAGCCACTGTTGCTGATGAAAACTGCAAGGAATTTTACGATAACGACGAACGTTCAATATTCTTTGCACGGGGAGTGATGGAAACGGTGAAAAAACTACGCTGGGCACCCGATATTATTCACTGCACAGGCTGGTTTACGGCGCCTATTCCAATTTATGTGAAAAAAGCGTATTACGATTCTCCGTTTTTTAAGAATGCTAAAGTAGTTTGGTCGCTAATTAATGATGATTTTCAACAACCTTTTCGTAAAGAATTTGCAAAAAAAATGAAAACAGGAGACCTGCGCGAAAAAGACATCTCTTCGGTCAAAAATAAGGAATTAAATTATTTTGCTTTGTCAAAAATGGCAATAGACCATTGCGACGGCATCATTCAAATCACCGCAAATGTAAATACTCTACTTGCAGATTATGTGAAAGATACTGCAAAACCATTTTTGCCTTTTCAGGGAACTGAAAATTTTATAACAAAATTTGAAGATTTTTATGATAAATTGCTCAAATAAATATTTTATCTTTGCAAAAAAAAAATATAGAAAATGAAATTAAAAAATCAAACTATAACAGTTTTATTATCAATAATTTGTATTGTTTTTTCATCTTGTAATAAAGATATGGTAGACATTGGCTCCTCGGTTTTGCCTCCTGGTGATAAAATTTTATTTTCATCATTAGTTGAAAATCTGTCATCAACAACGCAAATTATTGATTCTATTTATATTAAGCAGGATTCGTTATTGCTCGGCGCTTTTTACGATCACACTTTCGGAACTGCAATAGCAGATATAATTACTCAACTTATGCCTCCGATAAATTTTGTTTTCCCTGAGGTTGGAAGTGGCGACCCTCCTTTTGAAGAGTGTGAAATTGATTCTGCCAAACTGATGATTGCCTATTCTTCCTGGGTTGGCGATGCAAATAGTTTGATGCGTGTTCGCGCTTATGAACTTACAGGCACAAACCTGATTTTCAATGGTAAATATCCTTCAAATATCAATGTAAGCGACTATTGCGACCGTTCCAAACCACTTGCGGATGCTGTTTTTACGCCAGTTAAAGGCAATTTGGGCAAAGACAGTTTAAATTATCTTGCGATACCGCTTTCGCAGGAGTTTGTGCAGCGGTTCGACCCACGTTTTGCCGGAGGAGAGAATCTGATTTACGGAAGTATCGACAATTTTCAGCAATTCTTTAAAGGGCTGTATATTACTACCGATTTCGGAAGTACTGCAATGCTGAATGTATCTCTTATCTCCATAAATTATTATTATCATTATCGGCGCGTTGGTGGAGAGTTGGTAAATCTTGTTCTAACTTTCCCGTCAAATTCCGAAGTTGTTCGTATAAACCATATTATACATCCTGACCGTCAGTTGGTTACTATTCCCGATACGGTAACATATATTTCTTCTCCAGCTAATTTTTATACTCAAATAAAAATTCCACTAAACAATATTTATCAACAAATGAGCGAGCAAATCGGCAAGAATAAACAAATACTTATAAGTACTGTTTATTTGAATATTTTATCAGAAAATGTTTCCGACAGTTATTTAAAAGTACCCCCATATATGCTGGCAATAAAATCGGCTTCAATGCAGAGTTTTTTCGACCAAAAAAGGTTGCCTTCGTCAAATGATACCTGTGCTACTTTTACTCAAGCGTTAAGACAGATTTCAACAGACAATGATACTACTTATTCATTCCGATTTGAACTGTCGCGCATGTTTGCAACGGAATTTGAAAATTATCAAAAAGCAGGAATGCCGCTTGCGGACACTCTACAACTGACAATTTTGCCTGTTGCCCTTTCGCTTACAAGCACAAATTACGGCACTGCAATTTCCTCGGCAACACACTACTTACCCCTTTGTGGTCTTGCACTGCGCAATGAAAAATCGTCCAAACCTGTAAGTTTGAAAATAATATATAATGGATATTAATAAACTCTTGCTACAAAAGTATGATGTAAAACATACTCCAAAGGTATAACAGAAATGAATAATGAATTCGTGAATAGTGCTTTTTAAATAGAAATGGTTTTTTATACAAAATTGTTGGCAAAATGCTTATAGAATCTTTGTAACGGCTGTCGTAATTCTTTGCAGCGTTTCTTCTTTTCCTGTTATTTCCATTATATCAAAAAGATGTGGACCTTTGCTTGCGCCAACAAGGGCAATGCGCAATACATTCATTACCGCACCAACGTTATAATTTCTTTCGGAAATCCAGTCCATCACAACTTTTTCCGTATTAGCAGGTAAGAAATTGTCGAGATTTTTCAAAATTTCAAATAATTCTCTCATTTGTTGAGATGAATCATCTTTCCATCGTTTTGCAATTGCTTTTTCATCATAAGTTTTGGGCGCAATAAAGAAAAATTCGCATTGTTCCCACAATTCAGAAATAAAATTTACACGCTCTTTCATTAGGGCAACGATGCGTACGAGCGTGTCGGTATCGGTAACAATATTTTTTTCAATAAGAATTTTATTAAATTCATCAGCGATATCATCATTTGATTTCATTTGTAAATATTTGTGATTAAACCATTTGGCTTTTTCATAATCAAATTTAGCGCCCGATTTACTTACACGTTCAAGCGAAAACATTTGAATTAGTTCGTCCATAGAAAAGATTTCCTGCTCCGTACCGGGATTCCATCCGAGTAGAGCAAGGAAATTGACAAGCGCCTCAGGAATATAACCTTTTTCGCGATAGCCAAATGAAATTTCGGATGTTTTTGGGTCGTTCCAATTGAGTGGGAACACAGGGAACCCCAGTCGGTCTCCATCTCTCTTACTAAGTTTTCCATTGCCATCAGGCTTTAGCAGCAACGGCAAGTGAGCAAATTGAGGCATGGTGTCCTCCCACCCAAAAGCGCGATAAAGCAAAACATGAAGCGGAGTAGAAGGCAGCCATTCCTCACCGCGAATAACGTGCGAAATTTCCATCAAATGGTCGTCAACAACGTTGGCAAGATGATAAGTAGGTAATTGGTCTGTTGATTTGTAAATTACTTTATCGTCTAATACAGAAGAGTTTACGCTAACATCTCCGCGAATTAAATCCGAAATTTTTATTATTTGATTTGGCTCTATTTTAAATCGCACAACAAAATTACGTTCAGCATTTATCATTTTTTCTACCTCTTCTTTCGAAAGCGAAAGAGTATTTTTCATTGTCATACGCGTTGAAGCATCATATTGAAAATTAGCAATTTGTGTGCGTTTTGCTTCAAGTTCTTCGGGCGTATCAAAAGCAATATAAGCCGCTTTTTTTTCCAAAAGATAATCAATATATTTTTTGTAAATTTCTTTTCGCTCGCTTTGTCGATACGGTGCATACTCGCCGCCAATGTGAACACCCTCATCAAAGTTGATATTTAGCCAATTAAGCGACTCAACGATATATTTTTCCGCCCCTTCTACAAAGCGAGCAGAATCGGTATCTTCTATTCGTAAAATCATTTTTCCACCGAGATTTTTGGCAAAAAGATAATTATATAATGCCGTTCTTACCCCGCCAATATGCAGCGCACCGGTAGGTGAAGGTGCAAAGCGTACTCTTATTTTTTTCATTATAAATAAAAATTAAATTTTTCAGCGGCAAAATTAAGAATTATCATATAATTAACAAAAAAAATGGGAAGTTTTAATTCCCATTTCTCCATTTTAAACTATTATAAACAATTAAAAAAATTAACAATAAAATGATAAACTATTCTTTTATATTAGGCAATTCCAGTCCGTAGCCCTTCTTTTTATCAACTGCTTTTAAGTAAAAACCAAGTATCAAAGCGGCAACCCCCAAGCAAGCAAGCATTATAAGCGGATTTGTGTAATTATAAGATGTGGCTGCTTTTTCAGCGGTCATCGTACCATCTTTCAATGCCTGTACAATATTGGGATTGGAAGCATCCAAAATTTTACCTATCAGCAATGGGAATAACCACAAACCTATATTCTGAATCCAGAAAATCAGCGCATAAGCCGAACCTATCACTTTGCTATCCACCAATTTAGGAACACTGGGCCACAAAGACGCAGGCACTAATGAGAACGAAGAACCAAGCACAAGAATTGTGATATAAGCCACCATTACGCCGCCAATGGCACTGCCTTTGAACATTGGCAAAATGAATGCAAAAGTTAAGTGGCAGGCAATCAGCAAAATGGAACCAATCATCAGCATTGAAGCGGCTTTTCCTTTGGTATCTACATATTTACCCAAGATTGGGGTGATGCCTACGGCTAATAATGGAAATACTGCAAAAATCGTTTCTGCCGACTGGCGTTTGTAGCCCATATAACAGAATATCAATAAAAACAACACTGCTATTGTAAGTAATACATATCTCATCCCCTTACTTTTGCTGAAATTGCTTGCAAAAGCAGCGGCAGCAACAACCAGCATAATAATATATTGCACAACTGTAATTGTATTTCCTGCCCAAAATCCTTCTGCGGCAGTAAATGTCAAATTGCATTGCAGCATATTTACCGCATACTTTTGGAATGGGAAAATAGCCGAATAATAGAGAACGCACAGCAGGGCAACCAACCAGAAACCGCTGCTGGAAAGGATTTTTCCAATATCGCGTATTTTGAACGGGTCGTCTTTTTCTTCTGCCTCGCCTGTTTGCGCATCAAGTTTTTTGTCCATAAAGAAATAAACAATAAACATTATTAAGGCAATCATTAATAAAATTACGCCAAAAGCAACGGAATTTTCAACGTGAACACTTTGTAAATCAAGCAGTCCGTCTGCTTTTGTTGCTCCCCACTTTGCGATAAACGGCGAGAAAATCATACATGTTGCCACGCCCAGACGCGCTAACGCCATCTCCGACCCCATCGCAAGCGCCATTTCACGTCCTCTAAACCATTTTACGATACCGCGAGAAACGGTTATTCCTGCCATTTCAACTCCGCAGCCAAAAATCATAAAGCCAACGGAGGCGACTTTGGCTGAGGCAGGCATCTCGTCGGTAAACGGCGAAATTCCCAATTCGTGAAAACCCGGAATATAGTTCAGGTGAGTGGTAAACCACGCTTCCAAGCCGCTACCTATAAAATTGCCCGAAACGGCATACCATTTTATGCACGCACCGATAAGCATCACCACTCCCGATAAAATAGCGGTAAAACGCACGCCCATTTTATCAAGAATGATTCCCGCAAAAATCAGGAAGAAAATGAAAACATTTAAAAATGTTTCCGAACCCTGCATCGTTCCGAAGGCAGTAGAACTCCACCCGCGCGTCGATTGCATCAAGTCCTTAATCGGCGAGAGAATGTCCATAAAAATATATGAACAAAACATTGCAAACGCCAAAAATACAAGCGCTGTCCAACGGACCGCCGCCTTGTCCCTCAATGTGGTAATAATTTTTTCTGACATAAATAAATAAAAATTTAATGTTATTTTTAGAAAACTTTTTTCAAGAAATATGTCGCAAAATTAATTTATTTTTAATAAAAACAAATTTTTTTTTAAAGTTTTTTTTCACAAAAAACACAGGCGCCGCTTTTACGATGCCTGTGAGATAAAACTTTTGGCAAAAATGCTGTTTTGAATTTTATTGTTTGATTAACTCGTTTTGAACTTCGTTTACATTATCATAATAACATTCTGAATATTCAGGATTCTTATAAAATAATTCGTTGCTTTGAAAATAACATAACAATTCTCTCTTAACACCAGGGACAAGCATGCCACATGGATAAAATAATCCATCTAAACTTCCTATTTTTTCAATCCATGTAGCACGTACAACATCGTCATAAGGAGGTTGTTTGGTGAATTGAATTTGTTTTAATTGAACGCCATTAATTTCTACAAAATTAATGTTTTTAACATACAGTGATACAGGAAATGCAGATATCTCCATATAAGTAAAAATCATCCCTTCTTCCAACGAAAAATCATACAACAAATATTCTGTTTCTGAATTAGCAGGAATAAAATAAGTTTTCTTATCTTCTTCTCTAATTAATCCTTGATATTTGATGTTATCGTGTAACTTATCATTACATAAAAATACTTTTTTATATGTAGTACCTTCAAGAGTTGAATCTCCGTCAAAGTAAATATATTCTGTAAAGACAGGACAATCAGGGCAAACAACATGCCCTAATACTGCCCATGAACTATTATCATTAACAATTGTGTTATTCTGTTGTGCAGGTATTTCCTCTTTTTCCTTACACCCGCTAAAAATTGCCATCACAATAAGCAAGACGGGTATCAAAATTTTTAAGAAATTTTTCTTTTTCATATTGATTAATATTAAATATTATTATTCTGCAAAAATATAAAATTTATTTATTTTTTTTATAAAAAACACAGGCACCGCTTTTTACGATGCCTGTGAAATAAAACTTTTGGCAAAAATACTGTTTTGAATTTTATTGTTTAATTAACTGCTTGGAATCGGCAGGAGTGCCGTTAATAAGCAATTTTACAAGATAAGTCCCCGTCATTAAGCCAGAATTTGATTTCCTCCTGTTTCCATTCGTTTGCAAACGAGTGGAATTTGGTTGTATGTTTTAATATAAAATATTCTTCGTTAAAAACGTTCTACCATTAGCCTCCTCGTTGCAAACGAGGAGCAGCAAGGGAAAAACAGTACTCTCCAAATGTATTATATTCAACAACATCAAACAGTTCTGACATATTCAGTTCTTTAACAAATTCTTCAACTGACAATCCATTGGGAACTTGCAAATCAACAAACCCCAATTTATTGCTTCTTATTACTGAAACATTGATAAAATTAGTAAAATTTGGGGATTTAGGTTTGACCGTCACAACTTTGGTATCAACGTCAAAATAGGTATTATTATATTGTATCTTATAAACATTATCTATTTTAACAAGTTTTTGATAATTGTTCTGTGATATTAAATTTGCAGTCAAAAACGCAAAAAGAAATAAAAAATTTAACCTTTTCATAATTATTGATGACTTTGTTTGTTAATATTAAAAATAACTTCAGCATTTACAGGCAGTTTAGTAACTACGATTCCATATAAAAAACCATAGTCGTAAATTGTCCAACCTCCAAAAATATCTACTGTAAAAGTATATTGATTTTGTCCTGTAAGTGAAAAATCATAATTAAATACAGCAAGACACTCATACACATCACGCCCAATTAACAGAGTTTGAGTATTAAAATCAATTTCCATTAAATCGGGAGATTGTTCAATTTCTTCCTGTGGAAAAATTGCCAATAATTCTGCTTGAGTTCGAACTATAGCATGTTCTCCCACAACTAAATTGCCGTTCAAATACATTTTAGGTAATTCTTTTATTACTTTCACTATTGGAATAGTGTCATTAGGGTCAATGACGGAATCCGCATCTCCCTTGCACCCGCTAAAACTTGCCATCGCTATGAACAAGGCGGGTATCATTACTTTTAAAAATTTTATTTTTTTCATTGCTTTTCTAATTTTTCATATAATAAATAACCGTGATAATCAAAATAACCATACAACATCAAAGAATCGGCAGTAACCTTAAAAGACCGAACCTTGTTGTCTAATCCGTCTATATAAAAATATCCATCTTCGCATTCCTCGAACACAGTTGAAACATATCCTTTCATTAGTATCGTTGACGTGTTAACATTAATTGAAAACACACCTTGTAGATAATTGGAACTAGTACACCCATGATATGCATACACACCTGGATAACTAGGAGGATCAGGTGACGTATA
>Ga0123357_10001589_pt1 | contig 24281 bp, 25 predicted proteins | sample TergutEmb28metaG_FD_89873 | JGI IMG/M metagenome (GOLD analysis project Ga0123357, IMG submission 89873) | Embiratermes neotenicus P4 segment gut microbial communities from Petit-Saut dam, French Guiana - Emb289 P4 | ecosystem: Host-associated > Arthropoda: Insects > Digestive system > Gut ... | reverse complement strand
CTGTGCGTATTTTTATGGAATTTTACCGTGTCGCAAAGCCTGTCGACTATATGGGCGGGAGTCGGCAAATCGGGGTTTCCCATTCCCAAGTCTATCACGTCGAGATTTTTTGCAAACGCTTCGGCTTTAAGCGCGTTGATTTTCGTGAACAGATACGGCGGAAGTTTATTTAACTTTTTTGAAGGTTCAAGTTCTATCATATTGTTTTAAGAAATTAGAAAGCCGAGTTCGGCAACCACATTCACGGTTAACGCCAAGCCCCGGAAACTTTCGAATTTAATTTCTTCCTCTTATTGAATTATTTTTCTTAATGTTGTGGTTGGTTTAAAAGAAACTTTTTTCCCGGGCGGAACAGGAATAACTTCGCCTGTTTTGGGGTTTCTGCCCTGTCTTGCTTTGCGGTCTTTAGCTCGAAAGGAACCGAGGCCGGAAAGAGAAACTACCTCTCCGTTTTTTAAACTGTCCTGAATAACTTTTACCAAGGCTTTGATAGCCCGGTTCGAGTCGCCCTGCGTTAAGCCGGAAACATCCGCTACCTGTTTAACTACATCCGGTTTTTTCATATGCTCCTCCGAAGGCGGTTTTTATGCGCCAACTCTGTTTCGGTCAAAATTTCTACAAATTCATTTATTTTATAATAAATTTTGCTAAAAATGTCAATAAGTTTATAAAAACGATAACAGTCTTATTTTACAATCACTTTTTGATTTTTTCAGTCTTGAGCGTTTTAAGCCTGATAATTTGACTTACACCTATTATATAGTATATAATTTCCTCCGTATTTATAGAGGGGCTAATGCCTCTTTTTAAAAAAATCGTTGAAAATTTAAGGAGAACGTGATGTCGGTTAAATCAAAAAAGATAATTTTGGACGAAAAAGATATTCCGAAACAGTGGTATAACATTCAGGCAGATTTGCCCGAGCCGCTTGACCCGCCTTTCAACGTTAAAGCCGGAAGGCCGGCCACGGCGGAAGACTTTTCCGCCATTTTCCCGCAGGAAATAATAAAGCAGGAGATGAGCACCGAAAGATTTATAGATATTCCGGATGAAGTCATAGAAGCCTACAAAATTTGGAGGCCGTCGCCCTTGGTGCGCGCCACAAATCTTGAAAAGTTTCTGGATACGCCTGCAAAAATCTACTTCAAAAATGAAAGCGTTAGCCCGTCCGGCAGCCACAAGTCAAACTCTGCGTTGGCTCAAGCTTACTACAACAAAAAAGAAGGCACAAAAAGAATAGCCACCGAAACCGGCGCCGGCCAATGGGGCTCCGCGCTTTCCATGGCGTGCAAGCTTTTCGGGCTTGAATGCGTTGTTTATATGGTAAAAATTTCTTTCGAGCAGAAACCTTACAGAAAATCTCTTATGCAGGTTTACGGAGCGCAGGTTTTTGCCAGCCCTTCGAACCAAACCGAAACCGGAAGAAAAGTTTTGGCGGAAAATCCGAACAGCGAAGGCTCGCTGGGGATAGCGATATCCGAAGCTATCGAAGACGTGGTAACTCACAAAAACGCAAAGTACTCTTTGGGAAGCGTTTTGAACCACGTAGCAATGCACCAAACCGTTATAGGCCTTGAAGCCAAAAAGCAGTTTGAAATAGCGGACGATTATCCGGATGTTGTTATAGCATGTCTTGGCGGCGGCTCGAATTTTGCTGGCACCGCGTTTCCGTTTGTATACGACAAACTTTCGGGAAAAGTTAAAAATCTTAAAGCCATAGCGGTGGAACCGTCGGCGTGTCCGAAACTTTCGAAAGGGGTTTTGGCTTACGATTTCGGCGACAGCTCCGGTTTTACGCCGGCCATGAAAATGTATACGTTAGGCCACACGTTTATGCCCGGAGGCATTCACGCCGGAGGCTTGAGGTATCACGGCGCGTCGCCTTTGGTGAGCACTCTTGTAAAACACAATTTGGTTGAGCCCGTAACGGTAAAACAGCGCGAGGTTTTCGAAGCTGCGGTGACGTTTGCAAGAACTGAAGGAATTCTTCCCGCGCCCGAATCTGCGCACGCGATACGCGTGGCAATCAACGAAGCGCTTAAAGCAAAAGAAGAAGGAAAAGCGAAAACTATACTGTTCAACTTATCCGGACACGGCCATTTTGACCTGTCCGCTTACGATAATTATCTTTCCGGAAAAATGCAGGATTACGAATACCCGTCGGAATTGGTCTGCGAGTCGTTAAAGCATTTGCCGAAAACGAAATAGGAGTTACAAAGTGTCTAAAACAGGAATTATTTGCACGATAGGCCCGGCTACGCGTTCAATTACGCTGCTTAAAAAGATGGCGGATTACGGAATGACCGTCGCCCGCTTGAATTTTTCTCACGGAACTTACGACGAGCACGAAAAAGATTTTACTATGATTAAAACCCTGAACAAAAAGTTCAGAAAGAACATAAAAATCCTTGCCGACCTTGAAGGCCACAGAATAAGAATCGGCGAACTGGCAAACGGAAAAGTAAACCTTAAAAAAGGTCAGAAGCTGACTATCACCAACAAAAAAATAACCGGCACCGCTCAAAAAATAAGCTTCGATTACGACAACGCGCTCACCGACGTCAAAAAAGGCATGGATATTTTCATAGACGACGGCAATTTGAAACTTGTCGTTCTATCGAGCAAAAAAGACGAGCTCGTAACGCAGGTTATGACAGACTATGTTTTAAAAGAGCACAAAGGCGTGAACATTCCGCAGGCAAAACTTAAATTCCCGCTTATGGAAGAAAAAGATTATCAAGACATGCTTTTCGCGCTCAAACACGGCGCGGACTACGTGGCGAACTCTTTCGTGAGAAACGCGGAAGACATGAAGCCTTTGAAAGAGGTTTTGCATTCTCTTAAAAATACCAGCTGCAAACTTGTGGCAAAAATCGAAGACCGCTCCGGCATCAACAATCTTCCGTCGATACTCGACGCTTGCGACGGCATAATGGTAGCAAGAGGCGACATGGGCATTTCCATTCCTCTTTACACCGTGCCGATAGTGCAGAAATACATAATCAAAAAATGCAGGGTGCGCAAAAAATTCGTTATAACCGCCACGCAGATGCTTGAAAGCATGGTTGAAAATTCCATACCTACGAGAGCCGAAGTTTCCGACGTCGCAAACGCCATTATAGACGGCAGCGATTACGTCATGCTTTCCGCGGAAACCGCAATAGGCGCCTACCCGGCAAACGCCGTGAAAATCATGGGCGACATAATCAAGTTCACCGAAAAAAATAAATATAGACTCTAAAACCAGTCTGTCATCCCCGAAATTCGTAGTCGGGGATCTGCAGTTTGTTGTTTTCTTTTATCTTCACGGCAGATTCCCGACAGAGACATTCGGGAATGACAAAGGCTAAAATGAAAAAAGATAAAAACCTAATCACCATCTTAATTGTAAGCCTGTTCTTATCGTTAATCGTAGCTGCAAGCTACCATTTTAAAGGCAGCTTTGCGCTGTTTGCATTCGCGGGCGTGGTTTTTGCCATGTCGTTTTCGATGCTTACGGAGCTTCGCTCGAGCGGCGACGAAAAATTCGAAGGCTCGTTAAGAGTCTCGCCGATATTTTCCACCGCGGCGCTGCTTTTTATATCTTTTCTCATAGCTACAAAATCTTTGGCTAACATTCGTGAGCCTCTCGGCGCAAATACCGGCATCACTTATGCGTTCGCCGTTATCTCTTGCATTGTTATGCTGGTTTGTTTTATAATGCTGCTCAAAGAAAATAAAAAAACGGCTTTAAAATTCTTGTTTGCCGCCGTTTGCTCGGCGGTTGTTATTGCGCAAACCGCGATTGGACGTTTTGAGTTTCATTTAAGCCTGCTTTTTGCGGCCGTTATTTTTGTGATATCTGTATTCAATATCAAACGCGCAGTATCCGGAAATTAAAAAAGGGAGAAGTAATGGAAATAATATATTCTTTAATCGCGGCCTCTTCGGCTCTTTTGGGAGCGGGGCTTGTTTTAAGGTTTCACAAGTGGGCTGAAAAAAATTCGGTGCTGCTTATAAACTTTGCGGCGGGCGTTATGCTTACCATTGCTTTCGCGCATTTGATTCCGGAAGGAATGGAGCTGATGAACGCGACGGCTCATACCCTTCTTTTCGTTTTAGGCGGATTTTTGGCGATGTTTTTCCTGCAGTTTGTGGTTTTGTTTCACCCATGCCATGACGGAGAATGCCACAAACACATGGGCACCACTTCAATTATAGGTTTGTCGCTCCACTCTTTAATGGACGGATTAATCATCGCCGTGGGCTTTGAGGCAAACACCGGCCTTGGAATGCTTACCACCCTTGCCGTGCTTCTGCACAAACTTCCGGACGGCATAACCATATCGGCAATACTTTTGCATACGGGCGCGTCGAAGAAAAGCATACTTTCTTATTCCACGCTTACCGCGCTTTTCACTCCGATAGGAACCGTTGTCGGAATGCTCTTGTTTAAAAACTTATCTAACCCATTCTTGGGCGCGCTGCTCGCCGTTACCGCGGGCTCGTTTTTATTCCTTGCCGCTTCCGACCTTATACCGGAAACTCACAAAATTACGAACCGAATCGCCCCGCTTACGATTTTCGTAGGCGCCGGAGTAGTTTTCTTTATAGAATACCTATTCAAGTAAATGCAATAAAATAAAATGGCTTGACGTTTATATATCAACTGCTAAACAGCAGCGGCTAGACCAACAGAAAACCCGCGGAGAGTTTATCCCTATTCTCTCTGCGGGTTTTTTATTGCTTCGTCTTTTATATTTGCTTTTGTCGTGGTGTCGTTAACGCGCAGTATTTAGCATTTAGACGAGGCGTCGCCGCGACGAAGTTTACAACTGTAAAAGGTAAATGAGGAGTCGGCGCAACAAAGTATAAATGCGAAAGACAAGCGCTATGCAAGAAGAAGGAAGTATGCTAGGACTACTATGCCCAAAACTATACGATAGTACCCGAAAATTTTAAAGTCATGACGTTTAATGTAGTTCATAAGGAATCGTATTACAAAAATTGAAACTAAAAACGCCACCGCCATGCCCAGAAGCAGCATCGCATATTCCTGATGAGAAAAATGCATTCCGGACTTATAAAGTTTTAACGCCGACGCGCCAAACATTACAGGTATTGCGAGTAAAAACGTGTATTCGGCGGCCACCGTTCTTGAAACGCCGAGCATTAAAGCTCCGACAATAGTCGCTCCCGAACGAGACGTGCCCGGAAACACCGCAGCCACAAGCTGGAAAACGCCTATGAGAAAAGCTGTCATGAAAGTAATCTCTTTAAAAGAGTTCACTTTTGGCGATAAGTTTTTATTCTTGTTCTCAACGATAATAAAAACTATACCTACAACCACAAGCATTATCGCCACGGTCTGCCAGTTGTAAAAGAGCTCATTTATTTTATGGTCAAAAAGCACGCCGATAATTGCGGCTGGGATGCAGGAAACAATTATTTTACCCCAAAGAGAAAGCGTATCCGACACCGTTTCGCGTTTTATGACAATTTTCTTTTCTTGAACGAAAGGGAAAAGTTTCCGCCAGAACAAAACTAATACGGCCAAGATGGCCCCAAGCTGTATTACAACCAAAAACACTTCTTTAAACGCCGACGTCACATGCAAATGCAAAAACTCGTCCACAAGTATCATGTGGCCGGTGCTGCTGACAGGCAGCCATTCCGTAATACCTTCAACGATTCCCAAAAAAACAACTTTCAAAAGCTCGATTAACATTAACTTATTCTCCTCACCATTTTTTAAACACAAAGACCGCCGCCAGCACGATAAAAACAAAGCCCACTATATAATTCCATCTTAAATTTTCTTTCAAATACAAAATGCTGAACACGCTGAAAACTACGAGCGTTATAACTTCCTGCATAACTTTAAGCTGAGGCGCGGTAAAAAACTGGTGGCCTATGCGGTTTGCCGGAACCTGAAAGCAGTATTCAAAAAACGCTATGCCCCAGCTTACCAAAATAACAAGCCACAACGCGGCATTTTTATATTTCAAATGGCCGTACCAAGCTATTGTCATAAAAGTGTTGGATATTGTAAGAAGCACCAATGGCGCCCAAGGTTTTGCAAACATAAATCTATACTCCGGCAGGGAGCTTCTCCTTCATTATTTTTCTGTAGTTTAATTTTTTGCCGCCATCTACCGTAAAAGTTCCATCGCCTACGGCGTGAAACAGGCGGAGGCATTCGCCTCTTTTTTTATTGTCTATATGTGCGGCAATACCTTGTAAGACTACTATTCCGTGCTTGGAAATATAATCAACTACCTTGCATTCTATGTTTACAAGGCATTCTTTTACCAAAGGCGCTTTGACTTTATCCGCTTTAAGCGCGGTGATTTTAAATTTTTTGAATTTGTCGGTATCACTGCCGGAGCAGCTGCCTATCTGCACGACTTTTTTTGCCATATCAGCCGCGGGCACAGCGACAACGCACTCTTTCGTTTTCATAAGCGCGTCAAAAGAGTGGTTCCAGCTGCCAGTGAGAATGCAGAATTTGGCGCTGAAATCCATAACCATTGTCCAGGAAATCGTCATAACGTTATTTTTCTCGCCGTCGTTTGTGGCAATCAACACAACAGGCCCCGGCTCGATGTAAAGAAAAGCTTTTTCCAAAGGAAGATTTTTCATTATTACTTACCTCTATGTTTGTCATTCCCGAATGTCTTAATCGGGAATCTGCCTTAAAGACAAAACGGCAAATGCAGATCCCAGACTACTAATCTCTGGGATGACACTACAAGGTTTTTTTCAGCTTTTTAATTTCTGCTTTTTGCTTAGTAGTTAAACGAAACGATTCCGTCATCTTTTGCAGCGACTTCTTATACGTCCAGGGATCCTTGACCCGCTTTTTCAATTCCGACAAAGTCTTGTCATAATAATTTACGGCAGCTGTGGCGTACAGCCAGGCAAGCCCCATCTTTACATAGTAGGCGTCATTTTTAACTTTGTGCAGCTCCTTAAAAACTTTGTCTATATATTCATCGTTCAAAAAATTTGCCATTAAAAATATTACGCCGAAGCGCGCTTCAAACTCTTTTTTGGAATCTAAATAACTAGTTGCAAAATCCCACCACAGCTTTTCGTCAAACTTGTTCCACCGTGAAACGAAAACATCCACAAGCGCCCAGCTATCCGCATATTTTAAATACTCTTTTGTCAGCTTTATTTTTTCAGCGTCAGAAATTTTCGCGTAAGTTATTATGAGCCCGGCAAGAGAAACTTCTTCATAAATATCTTTATTGGCTTGTTTTAAAAACTTTGATATATCGGCAAACATCATACCATTGGCAAGCGTTTTCGCAAGGTTTCGCATATCGGGCGTACGCACGCCAAGCGTTTTCTTTTTGGTGTTCACTATTTTTTTGTTGAAATCGCGGTATTCTTCGTTGCCTTTGGCAAGCTCTAAAAGCCTTTTGCGAAAATTTGTCATAAGTTTGCCTCAACAAATTTTTTGCAATAAGTTTTTATTTCGGCACGCACGCGGCGGAATTCGGCGTCAATCTCTTCTTCCGAGCCGCACGCTTTGGAAGGGTCCGTAAAGCCGTGATGCAGCTTTACGGCTTTGCGCGGGAAATATACGCAGTGTTCGCGGGCTTTATCGCAAACGGTCATAACAAAATCAAAATCTATATCGTTGTATTCCTCTATACGGTTCGATGTGTGCATTGAAATGTCTATGCCGTCTTCTTTCATTGTGGCAACAGCCCCGGGATGAACCCCGTGAGCTTCAAGTCCGGCGCTGTAAACTTCAAGCTTGTCATTGCCAAAATATCTGAGATACCCTTCGGCTATCTGGCTGCGGCAACTGTTGCCAGAGCAAAGCACTAGAATTTTCTTTTTCATATGGGTATCCTTTTTTGACAGATTTACCGTATCATCTTATTCAACAACTTATCACTCTCTATAAACTTCACAGCTTTTGATAAGGAATCGGGCTCACTGAGAACCGTGTAAAAATTATCTTTCATTTTTGGCGCAATTTTCAAGGCTTCCAGGAAAGTCTGTTTGTCGAAAGGCGCTTTGGAAATAAAATCCGCAAAACCGGTTTCTTGTAAAAAATTCCCGACTATTTTCACGTCGGTATTGTTTTGCAAAAGCGCGCAAAGATACGCCGACACTCCGGTTTGTAAGCCGTGCATTCTCGGCGTTGCGGAAATTGCGTCTAAAGCGTGCGAAATCAAATGCTCGCTTCCGCTTGCAGGTCTGGAAGAACCAGCGACTTCCATGGCTATTCCGCTTATCACAAGAGAGTTGGCAAGTTTTGAATAAAAATCTTGTGATTTAAAATTCTTGAAGCTCTCGGCGTAATACAAAGAGTCCAAAGAATTGCGGGCAAGCAACGCAGCAAAATCGTTGTAATCGTCCAAGCGCTTATCAAATGCGGATTTCCAGTCCCACAGCGCTGTGACTTTTGCAATCATGTCGCCGATGCCTGAGTAAAAAGTTTCTACGGGAGCGTTGACTATAACGTCAAGATCTGCAACCACTCCGTAAGGAATGCTGGATTTTACGCTTTTTCTTTTACCGTCAACCAACAGCGAGGCGTTCGGGCTGCAAAAACCGTCGTTTGAAACCGAAGTGGGCACGCTTATAAACGGAAGTTTCAAAACGTGCGCGCAGTATTTGCTGTAATCCAAAGATTTGCCGCCGCCTATGCCGATTAAAACGTTCGTCTCGGCGGGAATTTTAAAAGCGGTATGAATTATATTTTCTATATTGATGTCAGATATTTCCATTTTGCAGGAAACTTTGATGTCATACTTTGAAAACCCTTCGTAAAGGCTGTTGCCGATTATATGTTCTATGCCTTCGCTGAAAAACAGCGCGGCTTTCATGTATTTTCTATCGAACAGATACTTGCCCATCTTTATGATTTTGCCGTTGCCTATTTTCAAAAGCGACGGAATGTTTATTTCTTTGTTTAATGCCATATAAACTCCTTTGAATCTGTCATGTTCTGTGTCGTGTCATCCCCGAAGGTTTCTATCGGGGATCCATGGTTTGTCGTTGCCTTAAAGTTTTTTAAAGTAGATTCCCGACTACGAATCTCGGGAATGACAAGCAGTGGTTTGTAAATATCTAAGGATGTCTTCAAAACCATCAAACTTCTGCGTTTCAATATTCTCTTTCTTACAAAGATCCAGCAATACGCTTTTCGCAAAAACAACATCAGCGGCTTTGGCAGCCTTTATATCCGGAATGCCATCGCCGGCGTATATTGTCCAGAAACCTTGCGCCTTTAAAGATTCCACCAGCTTTTCTTTTGAGATTCCCGTGTTATCGCTGTAAAACATATAATCTGCCGGTGGCGGAGTCAATTTGAAACCCGTTTCAGGCGAATACTCGCCTTTGTTAGACAAAACCGTGATGTTATATTTTTTTATTTCTTTTGGAATTCGTTTGTAAATGTAGTAATCCATTCCTGCTGAGCATATATATATAGGTATGCTGTGATTTTTGCAGAACTCTAAAACGTCGGTAAGCTTTGGGTCTATTTCGATGCCTGCTATAAACTTATCAAGCTCTGCCTGAGGTATGCGGATTTTAGAAAATATCTGCCCAAGCGCCTGATAGTGAGTGAGTTTGTGCGCAAGGTATTCCTGCCACGGCTTTAAAGCATCCGGAGTGAGCAACTGCTCTATGGCCATGTTAAAAAAATCTTCTTTGGAGATGGTGCCGTCAAAGTCGCTGATAAATGCTACTTTCTTCATAAACAGATTATACAAATTTTATTGAAAACTGTGCTTCCAAACCTTACGCAAGCGCTGCGCCTTGCAACCGCCTTACTTTTGTCCGGAAACAAAAGTAAGCAAAAATTCCGGCTCTGCTGTGCGAGTTTATATTAGTTTACTTCAGATTTTTGAAAACAATTTGCGGAACTCGGCACATAAAGACTTTTAAGGTTGTGCCTCAGACAGTCCTCAATTGATTTTTCAAAAATATTTCGTCATTGGCTCGCGCAAAGGAGCCTTAAACAACACAGCACAATTAAAAAAGACCGGAAAGCTCAAAAGCTTTCCGGTCTTTTGTTTTTCTAAAGATTTATTTACGACGGCGAGCTTTCGGCTTATCTTCTTTGCTGCAGCAGCCGCATTTCAATTCCCACTGAATCGCCAAAGCTGGAACTAAGAAAAACACCGCGCCTAAAACTTTCCACCAGCCGAGAAGATGAACTATAAACCACGTTATGTGGTGCGGATGCATGCCGAAAAACCAATCCATTATCACATGATAAAGACCTGTCAACATAACAAGCCAAACAACAAAAATAAGAACGTAGTTAATAACGAAGCCTCTTAACAAAATGTTTCGGACTCTCAAAGCTGTTTCCATACTGCCTCCTTGTTAGTTTGCTTTTTTAATTTCATAAGAAGCGACATCGCACAGATTCCCGTATTTATCTTTATCGTCGCCTTTTTTAATTCCAAGAAATTTCATACCGCTTTTCTGCATAACTTTCCCGGATGCTATATTCTCCGCTTTGTGCCGGGCTTTAATTATTTTTGTGCCGGTATTCAGAAATAAAAACTCAATTACAGCGCTGAGCGCTTCCGTCATTATACCTTTATTCCAGTATTTTTTTGACATGCAATAAGACACTCTTATCGTATTTGGTTCGTAATCTATAGGCACAGCGGCTATTTCGCCTATAAGTTTATTATCTTCTTTGAAAACTATACCCAGATGATAAGTATCTGCGTTCTCGCGATCTTTATTAGACCATAAATTTATAACGGACTGAACAGACTCAATATCTTTATGCGTATGCCGGCGCATATACTTCATGACTTCACCATCAGATGCCCAGTTATTAAACATTTGCTCAGCGTCTTTAATGGTTAATTGTCTAAGCAAAAGTCTTTTAGTGTTGACGTTTTCCATTATAATCCTGTATTGCGCCCATATTCAACATTGTTGGAGGATGCTGGGCATAAGACGATAACTGTTGTGAAACAACATTATCAATTACCTGCTGTGATTTTCCTTGTATCATGAGGGAATAATAACTGAGCACATCTATCACGGGGATTATTTTATATTGAGGATTTCTATAGAACTCGTCTATATAATTCATGACGTCACCGTAAACGAGATTCCCTGAGAATTCCTGATTGACGAATTTCACTACTGTCATTATTGCATCATAGTCTTTGTAATTTTTATCTTTAGCCATATCGTCTGATACAGATAGCGCCGTTGAATAACGATTATTCATCGAAGCTATCCCGTAAAGAAAATATAATCTCTCGCTTTTGTTAGCTTCATTCCAAAAATTACCGTTTAGTTCTCCGCTGGTGAATTCATTGAAAGCATAAACTGTGCTTGATAAAACAAGCAAAGCCGCTAAAATAACGAATACTTTTTTCATTTTGTCTCCTTTTTAATACTGTTTTGAACGCTCGTGTTTTTATTATATAATTTTTATATGGAAAAAATGAACGAATATTGGACAATTGGAAATATCGAAGAATCGGTATCCGTAATGCGCGAGGCGGCGCAAAGACTTATTGACCGCGGCGAACCGTTTTGGAGTTTGGAAGATTTAAAAACCGAAGACCTGCAAACTCCCACGGCAGAATTCTATGTGCTGTGGAAAGACAACGAAAGCGTCGCGACGTTTATACTAAGTTTTGAAGATAAATTGTTTTGGCCGGAACTTCCAAAGGATACATCGTCAGCTTTCCTTCATAAGCTGGCGGTCCGAAATAATTACACCGGAAAAGGCTACGGTAAAAAATGCATAGATAAAGCAATCGAAATATGCAAATCCGGAAAAATCAGCTCTATAAGATTAGACACCAATCCGCACCGCCCAAAACTCTGCAAGTTTTACGAAAACTTAGGATTCAAACTGCAGCAAACTAAAACTATAAAAATAAACGATTCGAAAGTCATAGATATTGCTTTATATAAATTAGATTTATAAGAGGAGTAACACAAAATATGTCAAATGACAATATTATTATGCCGGATTACAAAAACTGTATTATGAATATTGCGGTTTCTATTCTTAAATATTACGGAGCGGAAACAAAGCATTCGACTATTCCCGAAATAGACAGCGTTCTGCGTAAAAATTACAAAAACATAGTGTTTATTATTCTTGACGGCATGGGTTCGGATATACTCGATTATCATATGCCTGAAAACAGCCTTTTTAGAAAACATAAAATAAAAGACGTCTCATCCGTTTACCCAAGCACCACGCCCGCGGCAATGACCAGTATAAATTCTGGGTTATCGCCTTTGGAGCACGCGTGGATTGGTTGGAATTGTTACTTCAAAGAATCCAATCAGGAGTTAGAACTCTTTATAAACAGAGATTTCTATTCACATAAACAGGCGCCGACGCCAAACTTTGTTAACAGCATTATCGGTTATGATTTCATTAATTCCAAAATCAACAAGACAATACAAAAGAAAGCGTCAGCTTATGAAGTACCACCGCCGTTTAAACCGGATGGCGTAAAATCGACGGCAGAAATGTTCTCCCGCATTAAAGAGCTTTGCCGGTCCGATGAAAAAAAGTTTATTTATGCTTATTGGAATGACCCCGATACAGCTATGCATGAACTTGGCACCCGCCCGGAAGAAATTACCTGCATAATAAAACGCATAAATGATGAGTTGCGCGATACCCTGCCGGAGTTAAAAGATACGCTAATTATTTTAACGGCAGATCACGGGCTGATAGATATAAAGGAGCATATATTTTTAGATGAGATAGACGAATTGGCTGAATGTTTAGATGCTTTCCCTTCTCTTAACAATCGCGCTATGTCTTTTAAAGTAAAACCCGATAAAAAAACTTTTTTTGAAGAAAGATTTAACGCTCGTTTTAAAGATAGCCATTTATTGCTAAACAAAGAGCAGTTTATTAAGCTTTTAGGGCCAGGCGCTCCCCACCACAAAATAAATGATTTCGTGGGAGATTTTGTCGCCGTAGCTTTCGGAAATAAAATGTTGGAATTCAAGGCGCTCGCATTTGAAGGATACTCTTGGATGAAAGCGAGCCACGCCGGTTTAACAAGCGCAGAGATGACAGTGCCGTTAATTGTAATTGAATGCCCGAAATAGAACGTAAATTCATTTCTTAAATAAAAGTTAATATTAGGCAAATACATCTTTGTGGATCATCTATGAGAAAAGCCTTAATCCTACTTTGTTCTTTCCTATTTATTACTGCAGCACATGCACAAACAAACTCTCTTGATTACACCAATCTTAACATTATTGATGGAAAACTATACTATAACAACAAGCAAATCATTCTATTTAATGATTTTACTTGGAATTATGTACAGTCTGCAGAAACAACTTCAACTGATTTTAGTGTATTAAAAAATGTACCTGATGCTACCGATGCTGAAAAAAGACAAGCTGTTGAAATGTACAAGCAAGGCTGGCGTTACACTATGCCTCAGCCAAAGAGCCGTCAAGCTGCATGGGGCAATAGAGATGGTCGGACAACATGGTGGTATGGTGGCTGGGTAAACGAAAAATTAAATAGGTATTCCAAAACTACTCCGACAAAAAGAGAGAACGGTTTGTATTTGGGAGATGCCCAGAACAATATAGGAATGTGGCGCAACGGCGGAACACCAAGAGATATTGATGTTTATATGTTACTGCTATCGGAATGATTCATAAACATGGAGTTAGCACATTGAAAAACATTACCTTTGATACAATAAAAGAAACTCGTGACGGATATATTGTCAGATACTATCCTGATATAAATAATAATTTTGCTGATCTATGTATATGCTTTGTGAAAGAAGATATCAATGAGGCTGAGATAGTTAAAATTATGGAAGAGGAACTTGCTTGTTGGATTAAGAAATATCCGATTCCAATTATGGCAAGTGCATTTGATAATTCTGATCAGTTAATTCATATCAAAGATTTCAATCACAGTTTTTTGTATGGATGGATTGACCATCAGACAAAAGAACTAAAAAGTACTTGGAATAGTGATGATGGTAAAATTATTGAGACTATAGAGTGCAAAAATGGTTGGGATATAGTAATAAAAAATATTAGTTTCAGAACATCAGCCCAAATTAAAGAGCAGGGCAATGTTTGGATAAAACAAAGACAAAAAGAAGTAAGGACCGCTAAAATATTTGGAATTATTTGGTTAGGCGTTATCCCATTATCGTGGATTGCTATAAAAAATTTTAGTTATAAGTGGATCAGTATAATTGCAACAGTTTATTCTGTTTGGAAAATTATTAAAAATGTAAAGAAGATTTGTTTCGCTAAAATCGGAGAGAAGGAAACGCCGGAGCAAGAAAAAAAACGAAAAATGGAATTTTACTATTACCATTGTGAACGTAATCCATTAGGATTTAATAAACTGCGCGCTGAAAATTTGAAAAAGGAGTCTCAAGAACAGATTGCGAAAGAGTATGCTGAATTGAAAGCTACAGAAAATTCAAGATAATTATTAAAAATATATTCTTCATAGATTTTAAAAAGCCCCTGAGGCTTTAAGCTCAGAGGCTTTTTTATTTATTTTTCTTCTTTATTTAACCTGCATTGTCATCCAAGTAATCTCATCTTCGACTTCCGGCTGAAAAGCATCAACCACAAAACCAAATGTTTCATAAAAAGGAACTGCGTTTCTTGCGGACGGGCAATGAAAAGAAGAGGCTCGTTTTTCTTCTGCGTGTTCAATAAGCTTCTCCATAATTTTAGTACCGATTCCTTTTCTGTGAAGCTCCGGCAAAACATAAAAGTTAGAAACCGAATACTTTGGCGCTCCTGCTGTTCCGAAATTTGCAAATGCGCCGGTACCTACAATTTTACCGTTATCATCCGCAACGTAAACCGCTTTCCATTTGAGGTCCTCTTTAAGATTTTCAATTGAATTGCGCTGTTTATGTTTTTCTACAACCGCCGGCGAATGGTGTTTAGATATAACCTCATCGAAACATCTATCGCTAAGCTTTTTTATTGCCTGAACATCATTTTCAGTTGCAAGTCTTATTACCATAGTGTTTTGAGCTCCTATGTTTGTCAATATGATTTTTTGGTTTATACACCATCAATATCCACATATTCATTTATTTCTTTTCTCTTTTTTTCTTTTGCCCTATGCATAAAAATATTGCCTACACGAAGAATCATTCTTTTAATAAACTTTTCTCTATTAAAAATAAACTCTACTCCTGAAAGAATATTGAGCAACAATAAAATACCTGTTGTCAATGTTAACTTTTCAGATTTTAACAAACTATAAATTAAACTCCAACTAAAAACAGCAATTAATAAAATTTGAATACTTCTAAGAACTATTTTGCTTATCTTTTCAGCTCTGGCTTTAGCCTTTTCCCCGCTTTGATTAACAAAATCAACCCATTTTGATATCTCTTTATTTCTTTCTTCGTCTCTTTTTAATTTTTGTTGCTCTTTATATTCTGCAATCTTAACATCTGCATCTTTACTGAATTGTTGTTTTACTTTCTCTACAATCGTTTTTAAAGTTCCATCCGTTAAATTTTGTTCATCTCCATGAGTTTTCTCAACCAAATCATTTAAAGTAAACTTATCTATTCTCATTATTGCCGCTATATCCGATGTAATTTCTCCTTCATTTTGTAATTTTGCTAGTTTTTCTTGAAATTTATCTAACAATGGTTTAGAAGGAGATAGTGTTAATAATGCATTCTCCAGTAATTTGAGCTTTGGATAGTCTTTGTGGGTTGAATAATTCTTCAGCCAAGCTATTGATGATAAGTCAACATCTGTTATACAAACTGGGAATCCAATACTATCATTATCTTTCCTTAAGAAAACGTCCACTAAACGAGCAAATAAATTACTGCTGGTTATAAATAAAGCCTTACTCTGTTCTATATTTGAAGACACCGCTCCTTGTCTTAATCTGAGAGTTGCTGTTATATTATCAACATCGACTTTATTAGCACTTTCTTTAATATATCGTTTATCTTTTAGATACTTTTCTAACCCAGCTTCATCATATTGTATAGTAGTTGTAACAGCAGGATCACTAATAATTTCTATCCCTATCTTTTTTATTTTATCTGTTAATGTGCTAAGAAATCTTTCAACATCTTCAATATCATAATTATCATCATCAAATTTTTCTAATGTTGAAATACGGAAATTATTTAGAGGATTATTTAGAGATTTTTTATATGCATTTATAACTTCATAGCCTTCGCGATAGTTATGTTCAAAACAATACACTTTCTCTTTTAGCATACTTATCAATTCTTTAGTTGATTCTCTAGCAACATCGGTATGGCATCCTAAAGCATTGAGGATAACTCTTGTGTCTAAATAAAATTTAACATTTTTAAATGTAGCACCCAATATATGTTCATTCCCAGATTGTAGCGATATTGTGGTTGATATAAAAAATCCTTTAACCATTTCTATTAATTGATTAAAAGAAGATTCTTCATTTCTTTCTGCTTTCTTATTTTCATTAACAATAAACTGTGCCACAAAATAATCTATCTCATTTTGTTTCTTACTCAACATTTCAAGCTTTTGAGTGTTTACAAAAACTGTAATTCCCTTTTTTGTGAAAAAATCCAACAAGGCTTCTACTGTTTGATCTTCATCTAGTCTTTTACCGTTGTTGCTAAAAAATTGTTGAAGGCTCGTAATAACTTTATTGTTTTCGTATTTATATTTACTTCTTTTCCTCTCAAACTCCTCAACAAATTCTTCTAAGTTTGTTTCCAAATAATATTTTGTTTCGCTTTTTCTATCCGTACGTTTTAATATTTTTTCTTTGACTAAACGATTCAACATTTTAGCTATTACATTTTGAGGTATATCTTCATATCCAAATTCTTTTTTAAAATATGCTGAAACCTCATCAATGTTTATCTTTTCAAGCATTGAACATTTTTTTGCAATAGAATATTTCAAAAAAGGAATTAATAAATTAAATACGTCTCTTTTATCATTGGCCCAAGCTGCACTTAACATAGCGGTACTAATAAGTAACTTATCGTTATGTTCATTATTGCTATGCATACATTTTTCTCCTCGTCTTACCATTACCTCATTTAAAATACGAAGCCCCTGAAGGGTTAGCTTCAGGGGCTTTCTTATCTATTTCTTTTCTTCTTTTTTATCTTCGGATTCGTCGTCTTCTTTTACCACGCTTGCGATGGCGGCGACTTTGTCGCCCGGGTCAAGTTTTACTAACCTTACCCCTTGCGTGTTTCGGCTTATTACCGAGATGCCGTCTACCTGCTGCCTTATGGTTATGCCGTTTTGCGTCATTATCATTATTTCTTCGCCGGCGTTGGCGCGCTTTATGCCGATAACTTTTCCGTTGCGTTCGGTTGTCTGCATATTTATTACGCCGCTGGTGCCGCGGTGCGTTAAGCGGTACTCGCTTGCTTCGGTGCGTTTGCCGTAGCCGTTTTCTGAAACCGCAAGCACTATGTCTTTAGGCGAAAGCACTTCCATGCCCACAACTTCATCGTCTTTTTCTATGTCTATTCCGCGAACGCCCATGCCCACTCTGCCTATGGCGCGAACTTCTTCTATTTTGAAATGCACGGCTTTGCCGTTTTTGGCGGCTATTAAAACTTCGGGACATTTGCCGACGGCTTTAACTTCCGTGAGAATGTCGCCGTCGTCAAGTTTTATTGCAACTATGCCGCCCTTGCGCGGATTTGAGAATTCTTCAAGCGCAATTTTTTTGATTGTGCCGTTTCTTGTACACATTAATAAGTACTCGTCTTTTATTTCTTTGAGGTTGAGAGTTCTTATTGGTATTGCCGCCGTAATTTTTTCTTCCGGAGCAAGCTGCAGCAAGTTGACTATAGCTTTGCCTTTGGAAGCTCTGCCGGCTTCGGGTATTTCATACACCCTGTTCCAGTAAAGTCTGCCGCGGCTTGTGAAGAACAGTAAGTACGCGTGCGAGCTTGTGGTGAACAGGTTTTCCACAAAATCTTCTTCTTTTGTGGTCATTCCGGTTATTCCGCGGCCGCCGCGATTTTGCGATTTGTAAGTGTCCAGCGGAATGCGTTTTATGTAGCCCGCGTGAGACATTGTAACCGCAACTTCTTCTTCCTGAATCAAATCTTCAATGTTGAAGTCTGCTTCAGCTGCCTGAATTTTTGTGCGGCGTACATCGCCGTACTCTTCTTTAAGCGTTTCGGCTTCTTCTTTGATTAACGCCAAAACTTTTTTAGGGTCTGCCAAAATTGAGCGCAGCCTTTCTATTGTTTTTATGATTTCAAGATACTCTTTATCTAACTCATCGCGCTCAAGGCCGGTAAGCTGGTGCAAACGCATTTCCAAAATGGCTTCGCACTGAATTTTGGAAAGTTTGAACTTTGTCATCAACTGGTCGCGCGCGTCATCTTTATCTTTTGCGTTGCGGATAATTTTTACAACCGCGTCTATGTTATCTACCGCTATTTTTAAGCCTTCCAAAATGTGCGCGCGGGCTTCGGCTTTTTGCAAGTCAAACTTTGTGCGGCGCACTATAACTATTTTTCTGTGCTCAATGTGATGAACCAAAACTTCTTTTATGTTCATTACTCGCGGGCGGTTGTTTACAAGCGCAAGCATTATAACGCCGAAAGACGACTGCAGCGCGGTATGCTTATAGAGCTGGTTTAAAACAACCTGAGCGTTTGCGTCCCTTTTAATTTCTATAACAACTCTTATGCCATCGCGGTCAGATTCGTCGCGAAGGTCTGAGATGCCGTCAATTTTTTTATCTTTTACGAGCTCCGCAATGGTGGTTATAAGGTTTGCTTTGTTAACCTGATACGGAATTTCGTTGACTATAATGCTTTCGCGGCCGTTTTTGGCTTCTTCAATTTCAACTTTGGCGCGAATTTTTATGGAGCCTCTGCCTCTTTCAAAATAATCTTTTATTCCGCTTTTGCCGAGAATTATTGCGCCGGTCGGAAAGTCCGGGCCTTTTATGAATTTTGCGATTTCTGAAATTGGAAGTTCCGGATCATCAACCAAAGCGATAAGCGCATCGCAAACTTCGCTGAGATTATGCGTAGGAATGTTTGTGGCCATACCTACGGCAATACCCTGCGAGCCGTTAATAAGCAAGCTGGGGAGTTTTGCCGGAAGGATGAGCGGCTCTTTGAGCGAGCCGTCGTAGTTGGGTATAAAATCAACGGTGTTTTTATCTAAATCGGCAAGCATTTCGTCTGAGATGCTTTCCATTCTTGCTTCGGTGTAACGCATTGCCGCCGGACTGTCGCCGTCTATGCTGCCGAAATTTCCCTGGCCGTCAACAAGCGGGTATCTCAAAGACCATTCCTGCGCCATACGAACCATAGACTCATAAATTGCCGCGTCGCCGTGCGGATGGTATTTGCCCATAACGTCGCCGACTACTCTTGCGGACTTTTTATAAGCCGTGCCGTGCTTCATGCCCATTTCTTTCATGGTGTAAAGTATGCGGCGATGAATAGGCTTTAAGCCATCGCGAACGTCGGGCAGCGCTCTTCCAACGATAACGCTCATGGCGTAATCGATGTAAGAGGTTTTCATTTCGTCTTCAATGTTGCGCGCAACGACGTTTGCGGCCGCCGGAACAGCTTCTTCCAACTCTTGCTTTATTTCCTTATCTTTGGGCATTAGTTTCCTTCCTTATATAAATAGTTTTATCAACATGGTTCCCCGATTACTACCTTCGGGGATGACAGATTTAAAAGATGCATAAACTCAAAAGACAAGCGCCCAACTAAATATCCAAGTTTTTCACATCCAACGCGTGGAGTTGAATGAACTCTCTTCTCGGCTCCACCTGATCGCCCATCAACGTTGTAAAAATTCTATCGGTTTCTATAACGTCTTCAACTTTTACCTGCAAAAGTTTGCGGTTATCTTTGTCCATGGTGGTTTCCCAAAGCTGTTCCGGGTTCATTTCGCCCAACCCTTTATATCTCTGCACCGTGGCGCCTCTGTTGCCGAGCTCTCTTATGGTGTCTAAAAGTTCCGTTGTGGAGTGAAGTTCAAAAATGTCACCTTTGGTTTTCTTTTCGGCGTCTTGTAGTCTGTAAACCGGTTTTGTATGCGTTTCACCGTAATGCTCCAAGTGCAAACCTTCTTCTTCAATCTGTTTTGCAAGCTTGTCAACGCGCGGAAGTTCCCACAAATCTTTATACTCCGGGAGCAAATTTTCTATGGGCGCGTCATTTTCCATAAGCTGAGGAAGTTCGCCCTTCGCGGCTTCAACTTCGCGGCGTTTTGCAAGAAGTTGGTCTTTAAACTCTTTCCACTCTTTATCGGAATAAATATATTTTTCCGCGCTGTCCTGCACAACTCTATAAAGCGGTAATTTACCCTTTTCTTTAAACTCTAAATAATTTTTCCACGTTACGCCTTTTTTGGCAAGCTTTTTGGTAAGCGTATCCATCTCACTGATGCTTGTAATTATTTTTTTAAGCGTATTATCGTCAATTTCTTTTATGCTCTTGCCGTCTTGAACAAGCACAAGTTCAAGCCCCGCAAGCGCCTGAGCAAACAAAAACTTATCCAGCTCTTCTTCGCTGTCAAGATACATCTCTTTTTTGTTCTTTTTAACTTTATAAAGCGGCGGCTGCGCGATATATACATAACCTTTTTCTATAAGCTGCGGCATGTGGCGGTAGAAAAAAGTTAATAAAAGCGTGCGGATGTGCGCGCCGTCAACGTCGGCATCGGTCATAATAATTATTTTGTGATAGCGGACTTTGTCTATGTTGAAATCTTCTTCTTCGCGGCCTATGCCCGCGCCGATTGCGGTGATAAGCGTTTTAATTGTATCGCTTGCAAGCATTTTTGTAAGACGCACTCTTTCGACGTTTAAAATTTTGCCTCTTAGCGGCAGAATCGCTTGAAAAGTTCTGTCTCTTCCCTGTTTTGCGGAACCGCCGGCGGAATCTCCTTCGACTATGAAAAGCTCCGTGAGCGCCGGATCTTTTTCGGAGCAGTCTGCAAGCTTTCCAGGAAGCGCGGCGGAATCTAGCGCGCCTTTGCGGCGAGTCATCTCTCTGGCTTTGCGAGCGGCTTCGCGGGCTTCGGCTGCGTTAATGGCTTTGTCCAAAATCTGTTTTGCTATGCCGGGATTTTCTTCCAAAAATATGGTAAGCGCTTCGCCGACTATGGATTGCGTTATTCCTTCCACTTCGCCGTTGCCGAGCTTTGTTTTCGTCTGCCCTTCAAACTGCGGATTTGGAACTTTTACGGAAATAACCGCCGTCAAACCTTCGCGGACGTCGTCGCCGGAAAGTTTTAAATCTTTGGTTTTTGAAATTTCGTTTTTCTTGATGTAGTCGTTAATGGAGCGGGTAAGCGCCGAGCGGAAACCTGACAAGTGCGTTCCGCCTTCGATGGTGTTGATGTTATTGACGAAAGAAAAAAGCTGCTCGTTGTAAGAATCGTTGTACTGCATGGAAACTTCAACGCTGATGTTGTCTTTTTCTTTGGCAAAGTATATTGGGTCTTTGTTGATGACGTTTTTGTTGGTATTCAAATACTGGACGAAAGTTTTAAGACCGCCGTCATAATCAAAAATATGTTCTTTATCATCTCTTTCGTCGGCTATGCGGATGTGCGTGCCAGCATTCAAAAACGCAAGCTCTCTAAGGCGGTTGGTAAGCGTATCGAAAGAGAAAACCGAAGCGGTCATAATTTCCGCGTCCGGGTGGAAATGTATTTTTGTTCCGCGCTCGTCGGTTTTTCCCGCGATTATAACTTTGCTTGTGGGTTTGCCTTTGGAATAAGTCTGCCTGTGAATTTTGCCGTCGCGGTAAACCTCAACTTCAAACACGTCGCTGAGCGCGTTAACGCAAGACACGCCTACGCCGTGAAGGCCGCCGGAAACTTTGTAGGAGTTTTTATCGAACTTTCCGCCGGCGTGAAGTTTTGTCATAACTATTTCAATCGCGTCCATGCCTTTGTATTTCGGATCCGGATGCGGGCCGACCGGAATTCCGCGGCCGTCGTCCAAAACGGTTATGGAGTTATCTTCGTGAATGGTTACGTCTATATTTTTGCAAAATCCCGCCAACACTTCGTCTATAGAATTGTCCACCACTTCATAAACCAAATGATGAAGCCCCGTCGGCCCCGTAGAGCCGATGTACATCGCCGGTCTTTTTCTGACCGCTTCAAGACCTTCCAAAATTTGAATGTTCCCGGCGCCGTAATTGCTGGTATCTTTTTTTGTTTCTTCTGCCATTTGACGCTCCTATATTAATTTTATTTCAGCCGTTTAATTTTGCACATTCCAAATATCAACCAAGTTTTGTTTATTCGTCCAGCCGCGTAAATCGTTATAGACTATTTTTGACCAGTCGCTTTTCTGCTCGACTACCCACACATAGACGCCGTCCGGAATAGACGCTATAATTTTGCCGTCGTCGTCTCTGACATTTGCCGGCCCGTCTACTTTGTAAAGCTTTGCGCTCGAATATTTTATATTCTTCTCAACGTCATCTTGTTTTGCCTGCGCGGCAGCATATTTTATGCTTTTATACACATCGAAGTTCAAATCGCGGTTTTTGTTGTTCCAGACTACGTATTGGGTATAATTTGGAGTTACAAACTCGTAAGCCAGATTTTTTTCGGGCGTAAAGTCTGTGATATTTTTTGCAAAAAATTTATCCGGTGAAAGATATTCCTGCCCTTCGAAAGATACCGCCGTCCAGACAGGCCCCTCTACAAGCAAATTGAAGCTTTGTATGGGCTTATCCGCATTTGCTCCGGTTTTAAATATGTGGTCGAAACGGTACCAGAAATTTAAATAAAAGTTATTTTCACCGCCGCCGGCTATATCAAGCCTTTTAAGGCCATCATAAGGAGACATCCCCTTGTTATATGCCGCCCTCATCTCTTCAAGCGGATCTCTTCTCAGGCTCTCGAAAGAAGATGCCGCCATCTCGTTTCTTGTTCCGGGCGTTATATATGTGTATTTGATGTAAACTTTTTTATTTGCGGGAAAAGTCTGCGGCCAAGAAAAATAAACTTTCTTGTCATAGTCGATAAAACCATCTTGAACAATTCCTATGCTTAGCAAATATTCTTTATCCTGTTTCGGCAAACTATCGATGTAATCGCTTATTCTGTTTCTATCCTGGACGTCGTAATAGTGTTTATACAGCCCTTTAAAATATTTGCTGACGTCTACGCTGCTTACGAATAACTGAAAACCGTCATTATATTTTTGCTCGGCATTATTGACCCATAGCTTAAAATTAAAATTATGGTCTTGATTTCTTTCTATATACCCGTTGCCGGACACCGCCGCAAGCCTGGGCATTTTAACGGCGACGTTCATTGTTATATCGTTGTCCGTGGCGTTTTCAAATATATAATTGACTTCAACTAACGAATACTCCCCTCCGAAAAAACTGCCTGTCGGCTTTATGAAAATCGACTTCACATCTATTTTAATGCCGCTCGGCTGAGCAAGCTGGACGTCTCCGGCGCCACTTGCAAATAAATTAACGGACGCCAGTATTAAAAATAAGAATGCTGCTATTACTTTTAGTTTCATGTCAATTAAAAACCTTTGCAGAATTAAGGATTGGGCGCTCACCACTCGCGCCCGCCGCAAACTTGTGCTCCTTATTCGTCGCACTGCGGCTGGGTCAAAGCCCGCAATGACGGCAACTACTTTAACGGCAGATTCCCGATTACGCATTTCGGGAATGACAAAGGTTAGCTATTTTATTTCTATTTTAATGTTTTTAATTTTTTTGGCGCCGACGTACTGGTTAAACTTATTTATCAGTTCTTTTTTGCGGAGCGTTACTTCGTGAAGCGCCGCGCTGTAAGGCGTTTGCGCGTAAATTACGCCGTCTTTAAAGCCCGAAATTTCCACGCTTTCAACGCCCACTTCTTTGTCCCAAACTTTTGCGACCGTAAAAAAAGCCTCGTCAAGCCCAAGCTGTTTTTTTACTTCGGTCATAATACCCGAGACTTCTGTAAGATTGGACTTTCGTTCGGCTTTATATGATTTTCTTTTTTCTTCCAAAAAATATGGCATTTAGAACCTTATTGTTGTCACCCTGCGCGAAGTCGCAGGGGCTATGAATATAAAATGGATTCCCGACAGAGACCTTCGGGAATGACAGACACTGCATATTGCGGGTCAAAGCCCGCAATGACGACAACGGCAACCCCTCACCCTGCCCAAGTAGTCAAGCTACTTCCGGTGCGCTCACATCTCACGCCCGTTCGTGACTCGTGCTCCTTATTCGTCGCACACTCACCCCGCAAGGGGCGAGGGAAACAGCAAATTTTTTAAGCGCGCGGTATTTTGGGTTTAGGCG
>Ga0123357_10001588_pt1 | contig 24283 bp, 10 predicted proteins | sample TergutEmb28metaG_FD_89873 | JGI IMG/M metagenome (GOLD analysis project Ga0123357, IMG submission 89873) | Embiratermes neotenicus P4 segment gut microbial communities from Petit-Saut dam, French Guiana - Emb289 P4 | ecosystem: Host-associated > Arthropoda: Insects > Digestive system > Gut ... | reverse complement strand
GGGGGGGGGGGGGGGGGGGGGGGGGGGGGGGGTGCAACTGCTGTCGCTTAGGCACATACGAGTGCTCGTCTCAAAAGTAGCCGCCTATCTCTCTCTATTTAAATAAAATAGCCGTCTTTATATATATATATATATATATATATATACACACACACACACACACACACACGCTCGCTCGCTCGCGCGTTTATATTGGGTACTTATTTTAAAGGCCGATCCCAGTAGCCGCGCAGACTACGGCTAGGGTCTACGGTCGTTCGGCTGCTGGGACTGCGGATTCCAATCCCGCTGGCGGCTTGAATGTGTGTGTCTAATGAGTGGTGTGTGTTGTCAGGTAGAGGTCTCTGCGAAGGTCCGATCACTCGTCCAGAGGAGGCCTAGGCCCACTAGGGCTGTCGAGCCATGAGGAGGGGCGAATTTTAAATAAGTTTCACACTTGCTGTGAATTTCTTTGTACTTTTCATCTTTGTCGAGTAACGCATTCCTCTCTTATTGCAGGGACAACACAAAGCAAAGATGAACTCCAGTGGAAGAGAAAGGCAGGCGATAACAATGGTAAGTCTGCAAGATTTTGAGGTGTTGGTGACAATGCAAGTCCTCTGGGATTTACGCCATGTTGATTGGTAAGTGGTTACTGACGTTACGCAGGAGCATATTGCCTCCATTTTGAGGGTCTCTTAGCCCAAGAAGAGTGGTCTTTAGGCTTCTAAGCCCTGAAGCTGGAGGCTGTACGATCCTCTGAAACATCGATAACAATTTACCAGTCGACACGGCATAACATGCCAGAAGACGTGGATTTACATGGCACTTAATGTGCCACGATGTACGTATGTACACGTACGTATGTATGTCCTTCAGTGTCAATCATGAAGTGTTCATTCATGCAATTTGCGTCCGCCTTCTGTAATGACTTCCTTCACTTCATGGAGCTGCCTACCACAGAAAGGAAATCCCGAGTGACGAAGAGCTCATTCCCAGTTTTGAACGAAACACTCTCCTTTGAAGCGCCGTATACTTGACTCAGAAATATGTATCGATATTAATGGACAAATATCAGCATTTCATGAACCGCCTAACTGGAGTAACTGGCTACCGCAGGGACGAGGAATCATTGTTACTTTCTCAGGCCAGACGGGTCAAGTTCGAACCCCCCCCCGTTACGAGAGGAAAGGTCTTAGAATTTATTGTTTGAAATTTTCTTCCGCCACCATTTTTTGTACATATTCACACAAATATCTTGTATAGGCATTCTGTTATATAATATGTCTATTTATTTTGTGATTACAAAACATATCAACTCCATTGAGTGAAGTTCGTAGTTCAGAGTAATATATGTGGGTTTGTGCCGTACATACAGTGTGTGGTACGTGCTGCGTGTAAGGTGACAGCCAACAGGGTGGTGTGGAGGAATATGAAAATCATGTGCAGCGCGCCTTGAATTGTCGGTGAATATCGAGCAAGTAGAATTTTTGTCCGAACGGTAAAATCAACGAACTTTTTTTTAAATATTGTGTTTTAATATCGTACGTACCGTGCACCATATTCTACACTTTCCTTTTATTTACCAACTGCCGTGCATTACACTGTTTCTTCACTCACATGTTAGTTCTTTCTCCTATGCGTTTCGGTGATTATTAACGTGATATTCAGGGAGCTCCATTCCAACATGTAGTGCACGACAGCTGATAAATAAAAGGATGAGAACTGCGCTGTTCGGGGCTGTTACGTAGCGGGTGGTGTTGGTTCCTTACCGACGTTTCGGGATAACCTGTTGGTCCTATCTTCAAAGGTCAGGAATTGTTATTGGCACTTGAAGATGGGACCAGTAGGTTGTCCCGAAATGTCGGTAAGGAATTCCCACTTCTCGCTGCATAACAGCTCAGAAGAGCGCAGTTCGTATGTACTTCGCGGCGGAAGCCTGAAATCACGCAAATAAAACGATAGTCAAAGAACGTCTGTTGACCCCTGTTTAGGTATACTGAAATACACGAGGTTGACATAATACAACTACAGTCAGCGTTCCCGAGCTCGTCACACATAATAGACCAACTTCCTTTAAACCAAATATGAACTGTGTCAGGATAGCGTAGTTAGTATAGCGATTACTTGCGGGGTTTGAACCCCGGTGGGTGCGACACCTTTCGCACCCGTTCAGACCTGCCCTGGGGCCCACCCAGCCCCCTGTACTGTGGGTACTGAGTCATTTCCGGGTGGTAACACGGCCGGGGCGTGGTGCTGACCGCCCACCCCAATCCAGCATGGAGGCTATAGAAAGAATAGAGCCGTACCTCTGTTTTCTCCCGTACCTTCATGGCACGTTAAAGGGTGAACTTTTTGTGTGCAGTAAGCTTTGCAATATTAATACGGACCCCGTACTTTAATTTTCGTTAATTTTCTGTATTGTATGTGTGTGTGTGTGTGTGTGTGTGTGTGTGTGTGTGTGTGTTAAATGGTTGTGCAGTAGAGTTATGTTGTACACGGTGGTTAGGTTCCATACAACCAGGTATACCCAAAGTCGCGTATAGCCACAACACCCCCCTTATACCTTGCTATTCCCCTCTCTGAAAGAAGTGAATTAATCGAACTGCATTGGTATGTGTTACGTATTTTAAAGTATTTTTATTAGGCATGTGGTATGAAAACAGTAATACAGCGAATACAATGGAACTGATTAATAACAAAATGCAGGATCCGGTTACTGTCATGAGAAGACGATGCTGCAGACTCTTCCCGTTGTCTTTTGAAGAACACGATTTTTAGTAACTACCATTCTTTGTGTTTCAATTCAATGTATTCATGAGGATGTGAATCCTCTTCGAGTGCGAGATTAGTTTATCCGCATTTTTTATTTTCCATTTATTTTTTCGTCACGTACACTAATACGCATGAAAGTATTGCATGTAAAATGCCACTCTACTGTGTATTAAAACCATGTTTATTGACATATTTGTTTTGTGATTATAAACCATAATCTGTGACGCAATGTCGTTCTTATGAAATTTTTTCTTACCGCACGTTCTGTAGGCTTAAGAAGTAGGCCTAAACTGTGATAATGGCTGGTTTTGAGACAGGTGACTTAGCTTCTTTTTTTTAAACTTTGTGATGAGGAAACCAAATATTGCTAGCACTAAGCTCCAGGAATGATTTTTAATTTATTTATTTACGTACTTACAATTTCCGCCTGTTTTTATCTGGGGCGTGTATTTTTGATCTGCGGTTTGGTGTCAACAAATTTGAGGTTAGACGTATTTGAGAAATACTTCCAAGTGATTACACGTAAGACATGCGACTTCATAAAATTTGCTTTCTAAGAAATACCCGTATGCGTCGTTCGAATTTACATAAAGACAAATAAAGCAGGAAAATGCTGGATGGATCGTTAAGAAGTGGCTGTGTTTCTTACTTTCATATGGCTTAAAATTGATGATTATTGCCTCGAAAAACTGAACGTGGGTACGTCACTCGCTAGACTGTAGTGACTAACCACGTGTTTGCTTCTTGGAAAGGGCAATGGCTCTTGCATTCACCACTGGCTGGTGGCCCACTCTGGCTCCTAAGGGGAGTGTACTGGAGGTAAATCGGCTGGACCGTGAGCCTGACCATTAATTTCCATATGCCATAGTGTAGAAGTTAATGTGTGGAATTAGACCTTAGCTGACCCTTGCGTCTTCATGCTAATTAAATGTAGATTAACGTTTTGTCTGTAGAAAGTAATATGCTGTATGACGAAAATTGAATACAGAAAGTGACACATAATTTTATATTTGTTGCGTTATTTTTCGGTATTATCAACATGTAAATATTGAAATATTTATTCCAGCCATCGTGCGAAATGTGTAATTGGAACTGAAATTGCTATTCTTACTACATGAAGAAACAGTTAAAAACGATTTAGTCATATTCAATCCGAAACGCGATGAGGATTGTAAAAATTAACTGATTGAATGTAACTGGACCTGGGAAGGCCGTGGAAATAAGGTCTCTAGTCTGTGGTCTGTGGTTCAGTAATTTGTTGGGTGATAAATATTTGGCCGCCCTTTTTGATGTTACGTGTGTAAAAGTTGCAACCGGCTTCTCGTTCAAGAAATGATGCGCCGCACACATATCAGAACTTAATTTGCTGAATGTCAAATCATACTGTTTTCTGCCACAGTTGTTGCGTAGGTATAAAAATCAAAGCAGTCGATCGATTCAGGAACTGCATTCAGAAACAGCAGCCTCGCAAACAGTAATCCGCAGTCGTCTGCTGGTCGCGTAGTTTAATGCTGTGACTCCACAGCAAGGCTATGAGGGTTGAGAGGGATCTGTGCAATGTTTGTTTTATATATATATATATATATATATATATATATATAAACGTATTAACGGTATCGATTACTCAAAAAGTTTTATGTACGTTTCTTTCTCACGGATAAAGTTTAGAATGGACAGCGTGTGGAAAGACTGAAATGAAGTTTTGAGTTAGTAAGCCAGAATGGCTCAGTCGGTGTGGTGACTAGACCACCGAGGAATCGTGGTTTGATTTCTTGGCACAGTGACGAAATTTCCCTTCTCCGGAGCGTCCAGGCCCTTTCTAGGGCGTACCCAGCTTACTGCTCAGTGAGTACTGGGGTATCCATACTGGGCATGGACCTGGCCTTCCACCTTCGTCTAGTGTCGAGACAGAATGATTGGAAACATGCTTCCACGTTTCTACGTTTTAATGGTGTGCATAGGGATGACATCACAAGTAAAAGGACTTTTCCCATAATCTTAAAACACATACGCCACACTTTACTCACGACGTTTCGAAAGCTACTTATTTCTTCCTCAGGTGAAAGCATGGTCTCTTAGATAAAATCGGCACATATATTCTAAATGCGTCATTCCTTCACGTACGAGACTCATCCATACACATATTAAATATAATTCATCTAGATAACACTACATGTCACAAACATAGTATCACAAATCATTATGGAAATTAAAAATGTAGCATGAAATTCATGGAAACATACTGCATATACTTACAAATAAAATATCCAGTCAGCACTCTCTATTGGTGAGTTAGAGAAACACACATAAATCAAATATCCATTAGTAATCAGACCACACCCTGGATGATTGATATACGTTTCCTTGAATTTTATTGTATGTTTTTAATTTCCATAATGATTTGTGATACCATGTGACATGTAGTGTTATCTAGACGAATTATTTTACATTTAACATATGTGTGTGTGTGTGGATTGAAGGTATGACTCATTTAGAATGTATGTGCCGATTTTATCTACGACACTGTGTGTGTTCACCTCAGGAAGAAAGCAGTAGCTTTCGAAACGTCGTGCGTAGTGTGGTGTATGTGTTGTTAGGACGATGGTAAAAGTTATTTTACTTACTTGTGATGTGCAAAGGGGACGACTTTACCCTGTACCTATGAGTAAATTTTAATCGCAACTATGCAAAAGAAACTGAACAATTCTTCGCCACTTTGTTTAGATCGGTTTAGAGCTTGATTAGTGTTTTAAAGTCAGATAAAATCGGCTACCGAAGTGTGATTTGTTTTGTTATATTTCAGCCGGCCTCGTTTGTTGCGAAACTTAAGCGTACTTTGAATTTCGACGGAAACAATCCGCTCAGACAGAGAACAATCACAGCCTGTGTCGTGTGGCCTGTGTCTTGACTGCGATGGAAGTAGAAAGTGTTATTGTACTGTACATGTAAGAAATAGAACTGACCATTTCTGTTTCAGTTTTTCGGTAGGTTGGAGTGAAAGTAAAGGTAAAGGTAAAGGTAAATTTGTCTTTCTCCGCGCCACCACGCCATGAAGATACATGGGGCGGTGATGTGTAGCGGCACTCATATTTAATCTTGGCATTAGATGGAGGTGAGTGGTGGGCTTCACGTCCCAGCTGCTTTACTCCTTGGTAGGGATCTGAACCCGTCGAGATGTAGGCTGGATGGGCCGCAGAGCCGGTCTTGAGGCTTTGGAGAAGAGAAGTAGTCTTGTCAGCATTCGAAATCGAGCCGCGATTTCGTTGTAGTGTAGTCCGTGGCCTATTAGTCACTACACCGACTGAGCTATCTCGGTTCCGGAGGTGAAAGTGGAAATTCGAAAGGAATCTTGGCGCAAAGGCTAACATTTTTAGAAATAGCGGTCTTATTCCTGCCGCGTTATATCCCCGTTCTCATCACTGGTGTATATGACAAATGCGCAATTGCGCATTGTGCAAGGAGCCAAGTGAGTACTTGTCATAGTATGATGTACTCGACTGGGTTATTTGGCAAAAATTCAAAGTCGGGTATCCTTGATAGGCTGGCGGACTGAAGCTTCTAGCTCATGGATCTCCAACCCGCGACGCACCAGTTTGTATTATGTGACCCACAGCCACATTATTTGAAGTATTTACTATAAAAATTACACAATTTTTGGAAGTTAGGTATACCCCTTATTTTTTCCCCACGTGTGGCCCGCGAACCAGCCCACAGTAACGTGTGTGGTCCTTTGCCATAAAAAGGTTGGACGCCTATGGGCTAGTCTTTAAACGTTTCGTGGTTAGTGCGTACTTCAATTTGTATTATTTTACCGATAGTCAGTCGTTGGGAGACGAAAAAGTGGTCAAGAGTTTTACAAGTGCATCGTTCCCACGACTTGACAAGTAACTAAAAGTGACAAATGTTAGTCAACTAGGCCTATAGCAGTCGTGGGGTCGTCTAGCGGTGCTCTTCCACATGACTGCTCCTGAAGAGTGTAGCTGAACCGCAGGAGCGGACCTGCTTCATTCAAAGACATGCGGAAATTAAAGTGCTGTTGCAGAGTCAACGAAAGTAAAATGGCTGTTACTGGCTGTGTCACAGTACGGATAAGCGCTAGTGATATGCTGGCATGCTCACCAAGACGAGCTGCGGGAATAGAGCACGACATTCACAATTCAGGCGCATGTTTTCATGTACTAAAGTACATGAAAACTAAGGCACTGCATGTGCGTTGATGGGTAGATGAGATGGACGACGCTTTTATACACTTTAATTAAACCACAATCAAAGTCGCGTCAACGAACCATGCAGGTACTGTCCTTATCTGTCGATAATCCGTAGATAACAGTTACTGAGAACTGTGCAGAAATTAAAATGCTGGGTGTTGCTGAGCTGTACTGTACATACAAAGGCTGGCAAATGTTGTATGTAATGTTTCATCACATTTTGTGCCATCTTTCAAACACGGCGACCTGCAAATGGGGATGAATATCATGACACTTGTAAAAACAAGTATTATATAGTAGACGAGGGGTTCTCAAACTTTTTCGCTGGCGTGCCAAGAAGTGAAATTTGGCACTTTAATTGTGTTACCAATACTTTTTTTATTTAAATACAAGGGCTGAAATTGGAAATACTGGCTGACAGCAGGGATAAGTTATGTAATGTTGCCAGCAGTACTGCATATAAGCAACCATACGTGTATGGCTTATGTTGTATGAGTTTTTTAATTTTTTGTTTTCCTGTTTTTATATTCTGATTTGTATTAAGGCCGCGTGCCACAGTTAGAGAAATCACGTGCTATGAAATGAAGTCTGCAGTTTGAAGCACGATACAAAACTGATGAATTTTCGATAAAGTAGCGCGCGAATTCTCGAGAAAACTTGCCTTGGAGGATTTACTGCGTATATTATTAGTATCAATGGATCCCATCATACCCGATTACAGAGTTAGTATACAAAGTTCCCAGTATAACTCATTAAACCTGCTCTAATGTTCTACGGATCTGTAGTCCTACAGGCATATTTCAGTTTCTGTTGTTGGCCTTCTATTTGTGTGAAGCACTCCAGCCCAGATTTTGCCGGTGTTGTATGTTTGAGATAACCTGAAAATTATGCATCGCCACCATGTTTTTATTTTATTATTTAGAAAATACTTGTATAATAAGTAGGTATGTTTATGGTATGTCTACCAAACAAATTTCACATTTTTGTCTGAAATGGTTCTTTGTTGTCTGAAAGTCGGAAGTTGAACATTTTTACACGGCCGCCTTATTGTTATGTTGCATTTTATAGAAATAATATTGTAACAAAACGTGGCTGGCTTAGCAATATATATTGGTTACACCATTTCGAGACCCTAAAGTAAATGGCGTTTGTGTGGCTGCCACGGAACAAGGTGGCATATTCACCATGTCGTTTTTATTACATACCGTGCGAAATCGCGAAGACGGGGGTGCTGGGACGGCCTCCAGGTTCAATAACGATCTGTTAGCTGGTTAACTTACTTAAAATTTGAAATTGGGACACATACATACACACATAGGCCTACCGTTTTCGTGTAAAGAGGGAACTTCAGACTGGAAAGTGGCAGCTGAAGTACGGAAGTATTGTGTTTTTTGTAGGTCCCCATAATACTTTTTAGGAAAACCGTATCATTTTCAGAAGTTAAGTCTTAAAACCTAGAACATTTGTGGAAAGGGAGCACATTTGAAAGTCAGATTTTCCACCGACGAGCTGCCACTTATAGGCTTACTTATACATACGCGAGTGCTTAATAAGACCACTACATAACATTTTTTTGCAAATGTGCATTCATTATATTTTGAACAACACGAAACGGATCCAAAAATAAAGGTGTGCGTTTGCAAAGTAATACTAAATTTTACCAGGAAGGCAGGCTGTATAGCACACACAGTCAGTGGCACACTGTTTGTGGGCGAGTCACAGAATTTGCTGTTTATCGACACTTGCATACTACAATTTCACATCATTGCCAACATTGCCAGCCTGATCGATTCCCACGAACACTCCTATAAAACTATCGGTACTAAACAGTGACTCGCTAACCGTCGTTGTAGGATACGGACAAATTGTATTATTGCGGCGGTGCGAATGAAAATTCTACCCGATCATAAAGAGGGACGCTTGGGTGTCCGGACAAAGGTTCTTGGGACACTGGGACGTTTCTTTTAAGAAGAGGACAGCCCGGGAGAAACGGGACAAATTGGAGCCATAGTTTATTTACATATTCCACCTAACTTGTGCATCCTTCTGGTTTTGTGATGCATCAGTAAATCCCTGTCCAGGCCAATCTTGGGAGTCAAAGTGACTCCTGTCTTATGTTCGTACGCGTATGTGTGAAGAGACGCAGTGTTTGTGTGTTATCATTGGTTAATTGACAGAAAAATTGATACGATGGTTACTGACTGTTCTTAATGAAAAATTAAATTTTATAATAGATGTAATTCACAAATGTTTGCACTGTAAAATGTGTAGGAAGTTCATTTTTTAAAGTGTTAATTTTCTGAGCGAAAGGAGCAGATAATATTAAATGCGTATCATTACGAGACGAATTTTCTGTGTACACGCATTTTTCAAACACCGCGAAACGCTGAACTGTGTTCCTGCGGCTAGAGTCATGCTGCTAGAGCACTGGACTCGTGGGTTTTAATCCCGATCGAGCTGTACATGTACGAAGGATGTTCAATAATTAAGGCTCCGTAGATCATAGAAAGTAATCTTAGGTGGGTATTAAATAAACCAAATGTACAAGATCTATGTAATTTTGTTTGTCGGATAATAAAAATAAAATTTCATAGAAATTAAATTAGAAGTCACTACAGTCGTAAATGTGGCTGATTTATTTGACTGAATACCATTATTTTTCAGCCTAATCCCCAAACACATTCATGCATTTGTTTCATCTGGCACGAGTTTAAAAATGTCCGTCGCTGTATAAATCGGGTTATTGTATTCGCAACCACTTAAGAAACTTCCGTTTCCTCAATACCCTGAAATCGATGTCTCCCACGTGTTGCTTCAGCGACCCGGAGAAATGATCTGTTGAGTGTTACCCATACTACGAGGAGCTACATCTTGTCGAAAAATAAAATGCTTGATTAAATGCGATGTTATAGGCTAGGGAACCTTGCCCGTTGAACATTCCTCATGTACGTTTACGTGTGACCCCACCCTGGTCGAGCAAGACTGCTCGGAGCATGTGGAATCAGAATGCCTGGATTCCGCAAGACGCTAAAGAGCAAGTGAGGGCAAAATGAAGCCAGTCGCAATCGAGATGTCAGAGAATGATGATGTGCTCTTCTGTGGGAGCCAAGGACGCATGAAATGCTTCGAGCAGACTGGACAAAACAAGGGTCGAGCGAACAGCACCAGTCATGTTTGTGTCTGATAGGGCCGCCTCCGACCAGCAGCTGTCTTGTTTTGTTCGATTGGTGTGGGTTGACTCATACCTCTTTGTGTATTTATCCGATGTACAAAATGTTCGGTCTCGGCGGGGGAATGGTTCTGTGTTACGATTGTTATGTGTGTGTCAGGAGACGGGCCGATTATTCGTCTAGAGGAGTCTTGCTGAATGTATGTGTGTAGCCTTTGACTGTGATCGGGTGCAACATTAATCCTCTACACCTACAAGGAGTAGGTAGAAGAGGTCGGACTAAGAAGAAGAAGCAGCAGCAATGTTCGACCCGACCCGAGCAGTCTGGCTCGACCAGTGTGGGTCGCCCTTATTCTGCTTGATGAGCGCTACAGTAAATAGTTCGAATGGAGGAGTTGACCAGTTAGAACGGGCCATGTGGGCACCGCGACAAATAACACTAACAATGAAGCTGGAAGGGTACTTTGGTCTAAGAGAATAGTAATTGATTCATGGCTGTCAACTATAACTTCATATTTACCTCCTGGCGAGAATGTACGTCATTAAGCAGAACAAGCGAATGTGTGCAGCCCTCCCACCATCAGGGAACTTAAGTCATATTGAGGTATTGCAATGGGCGCAAAAGCAAAAGGAATTGTGATGTCATAAGTTAGGTACGAGCTGTGTCACACTTTCGCGAACAGTACGTTTTTGAGGTCTGGTGACTGATGGCTGAAACTGAACAAGGTAGGACGTCCCACAGTGATGTTTTAATAGTAATAAAATAACTATGCAGCCTGCATATGTAAGGGAAACATGTCGAGCAAACAGCGTATCAACAACTTTACATGAATCTGAAGGCAAATGTGATTGATTTAAAAATATTAACACTAAAGAATTGTACTTAAGTGGTATAGATCTATTTATCTTTTGTTTTCTTCGATAGCTGGGGTTTGTTGTCTTCTGCTTCAATTTTTCCGACTCTCCGTATTCTTAACTTGGTCCATTTCGGGATTTGCAAAAGGGGACCTCATCCGCAGTATGTGATACAGACGAACTATTGATGAGTGCAGAATGGCAAGAAGATACGAAATGTACTGTATGCATAACGTCAACATCTGCATCCTGTACTCCTCTCAAATGGTCGTACCGGTTAAACCACAGGGGGATCACACTTTTAATTGCTGTTTACAGTTGTGCTTATACAATGTTGTTACTATTACTGCATCACATGTTACTTCGCACAGCATCTATGGTCCATCGGGCTTTGCTATATTTTTCGTAATCGCCTCATAAACGGCACGATTTTCGGAAACAGACGTATTGATACGAAATGTTTTAATTTTCTGTACAAATTTTATTCGAAACTCTTTCATTTTAGAAAGAATTGAGCGCGATATTACTGTTAACGTACATAAGTCTTCATGCAAAATGCCAGATTTTTTTATTGGCTTTAACGACACTTGAATTTTCTGGACACATTTTAATGAGTCTCCAGTGTAAAATTTCATGATAAGCTATCTAGCAGGAACTGAGTTGTTGCATGCGGTCTAACGGGCAGGCTTGACAAAGCTTTCCTAAAATTTGCGAACGAGCCCGATGAACATTTCGGATTTCCGTTTAAAATTTCTTCCAACTTTTGTGTGGACGTCGACGCGCGTAACAAAGTTCTCATTTTAATTGCTCAGCTGATTGCAGTCTGTTTGCCCAGTGAATTGGTAGTTTGTCAGCACATTATTTTTAGTTTTTTTTTATTATTTTTTTTTTTGCGTTCTTTGCACGAAGCGTATAAAATTAACTCTCAACGGGGAGGTCGTGTTTATATGTGTTCGGCCATCTTAAAAGTTAGGTTCGCAGCCAAGGGATTTGCGGATTTGATTAAATAAATTAGTGCATAATGTTAGGGCACCTAGGCTCAACTTTGTAGAGGAAGGGGTTCTTTCTGAAATAGGTTTACGTAAGGTTCCCCTTTTACTTCAGTATCCTATCAATTCCTATAAAAATTACGTATGTGTTTGGCAACAGTTATGACGCGGAATACGTGCCAGAGCCTGAGACTATCTGCTTGCATGGTTAGCGCATTTTGTTGGAGCAAAGAAGAGGACATTGTGCAGTAATTATGTATTTTTGTGATAAAGTCCAAAACTAAGAGTGTTTCGGAATGTCATACACCTTTGGAAAAAAAAACCCATGGAACTGAATTAGTAGTAGTTGTTTAAAAGTTACTTTTGTTTGTACCTGACCATTATAAGCCATACTCTTCATTAAGCCATAGTTTCTTACAAGTGACTAATTATTGATGAAATAAAATGTAGACAACATGTACAGCTTTCCTTTGGTTTGTCTTATTGTTCTGTTTCTCTATAACAATAATTTTTGTGGCAGTACATTTGTTTTTTGCAATAAATAAAAAAATATGATATGTAAAAAAGCAAAGAACACCTTCTTAAACTGTGTACTCCACTGGTGTAGACCTTTCTACCCTTGTGTAGTTTTGTCAGTGAAATGTTTACAGTAAGTTCCATAAAGTAGTGCCATCTGGCACCCCTTCCTGTTTACAATCATTGGCATTGTCTCTGCAGGGGTCAAAGACAACTCTGCCAAGAAATTCAAAATTTTAATTTGTACACCATTCACTCATATGAATGTCATAAATAAGAATACACAGTGGTTGATGCAGTTTTAAGCTGTGTGATTCACACTTCTGTTTATACATCTTCCAGTCTCTTCATTAATTCAAACACATGAAAGCTGTAGAATGACATTTTCTGTCATGTTTTGCTACTTCTGAACAATTATTTTATATTGCTTGCAGAGGATCCAGGAGGAGGTGATGGTGGGGGTACTGGTGGTGTTATGTGTACAGGAGTGGGGGCAGGAGATGGAGTTCAAACTGATGACAGCTATTCGTCCTCAAACACTTCCAAGTCGACAGACACCACATCATCCTCCTGTGATCTCAGTAACAGCAAGTACCTGCACAAGAAGTTCAAGAAAATGGCAACAGCATCACCCATTGCTGCACCTCTCCAAGGGGTCACTGTTGATGACACAGTGGTGAATGGTGTTGCATTTGGTCCTGTGACAGCAGATGAATCTGCTACTGCAGTGTCAAAGATGTCAGATGCTTTAAAAACTGCCAGTATGACTGAGGGGTTAAAGGGTAACATAGAGACTGAAGGTGGTTTGTCCCCCCAAGCTACATCAAGAGGTGCCTCTCCTTCGATGTTAGCAACAACATCTACAGTTCCTTCTGCAACAATCTCCTTAAGCAGCTCTTTGTCTTCGTCTTCGTCAACGTCAGTGCCTCAGCAGGGACGTTACGTGTGTCCATATTGTAAATTAGCATGTGCCAAACCCAGTGTACTCCAGAAGCATATCCGTGCCCACACAAATGAACGACCTTATCCCTGCACACCGTGTGGATTTGCATTTAAAACAAAAAGTAATTTATATAAACATTGCAGATCAAGAGCACATGCTCTAAAGATGGAGGAGGAGGGTTCCAGTAGCACAACAAAATTTAACTTGCCATCTGCTGAGTCATCAGATGTCGAAGATGATGAGGATGAAAATTACAGCAACAATACTCCACCACTGCCATCTGTTAGCATCAGTTCAACGACAGCTAACACAACAGCTTGTGGTAACAATTTAAGCACATTTTCGAGTATTCATACATACATTACAGCAACTACAAAAGTAACGAATACCACAACTGTTAGTACAATCTCAGCTATATCATCGACCAGTGAAACTAACAACAATCAAGACAAACCAAGACAAATCTACAAACCAAAATTCCATAAAGCAGCATTGTACCAAGAGGAAGAGCAGCTGCAAGCAGCAGCAGCAGCAGCAGAGATCGAAATGACAGCTAAAATAAAAACAATCAATAACAATCCCACCACAACTTCTCAGTCACCAGCTCCGTGTACCAAGAATCCATCTACATCCCAAGTAACGCCAACTTCCATGCAGACCTGTAGCCTTAAGACTTCACCTTCCCCAATGCCAGAGTTTCTCCATCAACACATCAATAAGATAATCAGTGACAACCAAGCAATTGTAGAGACTGTAGATCCGCACTGGTCAAGGAAATTTCTGCAACGTCAGAGTAGCAGAGAGCAGCTGAGGGAAGGATCACCTGGCAGTCCTTTATCTCCTTTATCCTCGCCAGGTACTGATGTAGCAGCACAGTGGTCTAAAAATCTTTTCCATCGACAGATGTCACTAAATGATCCAGTTATGTGTGGCAATTCAGACTCTGAGAGAGGTAAATCATCTCTACAGCAGTCAGCACAGTCAAAACTTGCACTCGCCCTTCTTCGACCCAGTCGACATGAGTCGGCTTCTTTATCACCAAGACCTCCTGATAGTCCTTTATCGGTTGTCTTAACCACACCTGAACCATCATATCAACAACCTCTGAATCTCTCAACAACCAACAATACAAACAGCAATGTGAACAGTGACGAACCAAACTCCAGTATGCATCGAAAGCGTTGTTTTTCTGAAGGCTTTGCAAACACTGGAACTGGACGAAGCCATTCTATGAGTTTATCAGCTGTTCTCAAGGATCGTAATATATTAGGTACTGCAAATTACAACTGTGCACAATCCAATGCAAAACTTGCAAGAATGGATAGCATTGGCACTACCATGTCCTGTACAGAAGGTGGACAGAAGAATCATCATACTAATGAAAAGCTCTTGTACCATCCACAGAATCCTGAAGGCTCAATAATTAAGGATCTTCTCCTGAAAGCAAGAGGCGTAGCAACAGCAGGAATTACTCCGGCTTCTGGGGTTTACCTGACAGGAATGGTAGACATCATTTCAAATATAGAAACCTCCAGCAGCCTACCATCCAGTAATATGCCCTACCTCCAATCCTCCAGCAATTCTGAGGATGATACGTATCTTTCAAACTCCCAGTATGTATGTTCATTATGTAAAATACCATTCCGAAATGCACAGAATTTAGAAATTCATCAGCGATATTACTGTAAAGGGGAAGTATGTTCAAAATTGATGAACAGTAGATCACCACAACACAGTCCAAATGCCACAATGAAGTATGGTACAGTTCCATCCCATTTTTTAAATTTACAGCCACAGCTAGTTGGAGATGATGAAGATGTACACATGGGTGGACGTACAATGAAAGGTTCTGGACCGCAACCATTAAATGTTGCTAAGGTATCTTCCAAGATAGGGAGACAAGAATTTAAATCATCACCATTAACACCTCCGTCAAGGGATAGTGGGAAAACGCCAACTTTAGTGGTGCCTCCTTTTCCATCACCAGGTCCCCTTCTTGGGAATACACCTCTTGTGGACAGCTACCACCATCAAGTCAGCATTCAACAGCAGAAGAAGAGGGAAGACACTGATAATGAAGAAGTAATTGAGGATGTACATCACAGAGGGCCTTTTGTAAAGAGGCGAAGACTTGATTCAGAACTTTCAAGAGACACCAGCTCAACAACATCTTCTCCTGACATCAGACCACTGTCAACCACTCCACTTTCTGGCATTATATCACCCTCAACTACTACTCTCAGATCCTTAGAAGAGCTTTCCAAATGTCCAATGCGCCCAAATTCTCTACAGATGTTTGGAGGAGAGGTTCAGATTCTTGATGGTGCTGGTGAAACAAAGACCATGAGAATTGAACCATCATCCCGTGGAGGCAAGAGTCCAGGAGCACCTGGAGTTGCTGCTGATCTGATTCTAAGTCTTCCCAATCACCTTCATCCTGGGGGGGTTTTGATGTCTTCTGCAAGCAGTAAAGGAGGGGCAGCTGAGTGCGATGGTGAAGTAGTACCTGGAAATGTTTCTCCTCACATTGTTGTTACAATCGCAAGATCTGGGCTTCATTCTGGTGGAACAATTGTCCAGGTGCCACAGAAGTCATCTAATAATTCTGGTACTGTCACCAGTGGTCTTGTGAAACCTCCTCGGACATCAGGTGGCAGCATCAATCCTATGAATGCCCCCAGTCCAAAAAATGTTACATCACCACTTCCAAAGCAGCAACAAAAGAATGTCAGTGGTGGAGGAATGATACTGAATTCTGCATCTCCATCTACATCTCCATATTGTACTGGAACACTCCTAACGTCAAATACAAATACAATCACTAATACCTTTCCTGACACAACCAGACTTCTTGTACCCATTGTACCAAATATTGCTACTCCAAACTTGGCAGTACCAGGGATTCCAGCCCCAAACCTTGGTCATCATTTGCCTTTTATACCATTTGCACCCTTTTTGCCAGATGGTGCACTGTTAAATCCTCTGACTAGTATTACAGCTTACAATCCGCTAACACTGCCTCCACATACTGGCATAATTCATCAGCCACAGGTCTTACAGACTTTGCCCCAGCCCCAAGCCAAGGACAAGAAGAGTCCAGGAGCTGTCAGTTCTTCACCCATTCCACGAGAAGGCAGTGTTCCACCTTCACCATATTCTGGGGGTGTTGTGACCATCCTTCATGGAGGGAAGGCAATTCCATATGTACCTGGAATGCCTGGCCCACATACCTTACTTCCAACAGTTCCATCTCAGGTTTCAGTCAGGAAAGAGCCATCTCCAAAACCACTCGACCTAGCAAGCCCGTCAAGAGAGTCACAGCCTTTTAAAATAACTGATCAAAGCAAAGTATCTCAGCAATCTTCTTCACTTCTGCCTAAAAACTTTAATGTTTCTGGGACACCAAATATAAGCATTGCATCCTCAGTTCCATCTAGTCATCATCTGAAAGATGATCATACAAGAATTGCCAGTTCTAAGGCACCTACAGGCACATTATTGAAGATACCAAAAACTCCATCACAGCCGATACCAAGCATCAAAGTTGATATTCCTGTACCAGCTACTAATCATTCTGCCGACAGTATTGTAGCCATGGTGGAAGAATCTGTGCAACAATTGTCAAACTCATTATCCTCTACTATTCTGAAAGTTTCAAAGGGCACAAGACCGGATACTTTACCATTTGCAGCTCTAAAGGATGTAGGAAATGAGGAGGATGATGAATTGAGTAAAGAGATAGGAGATGGGACAGCAAAGAAGACTGAAAAAACCAATGAAAACATTGAAGAATCCAAGACCAAAGCAATCAGTAATGTGAACAAACCGAAGTTTCTCAGGCCAACAACACTGCCTTTAAAGCCAGGGACATTTGTTCCAAAGAAGCATCATGGTACGGGGCTAACGCCAACGGGAACAGTTCTATCACTCATCAGCCCTGAGACACCACGCCCCCGAAAATCTTATGGGCAGCTGTACTTGAATGGACATGCATACACATACTTGGGCCTGAAGTGTTCAACTAGAGCTTTTTTCTGCACATTGAACAGGCCTCAGCCAATGTATGTGCCTCAAAGCCCTGAACATGCGAAACTGTCTATGTATTCCAATTGGAAGGTGAGAGCAATCTTTGTAATTGGTATTTATAGGTTTCTGTAGCAGATGAGGTAAAAAGTGATACATGTTAGCCACACAGAAGTTGCCATTTGTAACATTTAGGTTAATTTTTGAAACTGAACTAAACCAAATGAACCATATCACAAATGAACTCAAGCAAGCTAGTGACTGATCCCATTCAAGTTTGCTAGAATGGAAGTCTGCCATTGGGTTTAATGGTGCTTTTTTTTAACTCTGCATTACTTTTATTACTTCTATTAACATGCAATTGAATATTATCCTAATCCCCTTTTCCATCTTCCAACTGATCATTGCTGAGAGGCCTCCCCACCAAAATACTGGGTGCATTTCTTATTTTCTCATCTGAGAAACTTGTTCAGTCCATTTTAATCCACTTGAATGAGGAGAAATTACGAATTTCAAAGGGCCATCCATTTGGTTTATGTCACTTATTTGTGGAGGCTGAAATATTTAACAGTTAGGTGTACCCAAATTATAGCAGTAATTTTTTTGTCAAGTTTTATTTCTAGCAGGTTATTACATTTTGGTCAGTTACCCAATATTTTATTCATCTAGTGCTCTAAAAATGTCCAGAATTATGTACTGTTTATATTTGTGGCAAGTTTGTTTTAAACCAGTAGTAAATGGCCTTCAAATTTTACAGGTTTGTCTCGAAGCTGATCCAAATCCATTTGGATTGGACCCGGGACATGCAATGGCATTCTATGATTCAAGGCATCGACCTACAACTTACTCAATTGCCAAACCAACTGACAACAAACCAATGGTGTTGACTCATTCATCATACTGGCTGGAAAGAAACAAGGTCCTACAGAGTGAGAACTTGAAGGCTGTTGAAAAGAAGAGTGACACAAATACCTTATCTGACAAGTCTCATGGGGATCCAGGGAAAGATTCTGGGGCCAAGACAGAGGGTACTGAGGTAAGCAGGTGCATGTATTTCTAAAGAACATTTAACAGGTTTGATGTACTTCTTTATACTGTTACTGATTTTAGGTTTAACAGTTGCATGAGTAGTAACTGGGTGTTAACTGTCTGTGGAAGTGGGCTTTATTTACCTTAGTTTTAGAAGAACCTTCTTGTTTGACCTTCAAGTCTGAAGTTAGTACCCCTTTTTGATATGTTCCATATTTATTGTATTAAGTAGATGGTGACCTGCTTAGCAGTTCAGTTCAAAGTAGGTCAACATCCAGAATACAACTTCGCCCAGCAATCTGGGTTATAATGCACCATATGTATCTGCTATATACATCAATCTGCATATTCCAAACAGTTTTAACTTCCAATATTTTGTTAGTTATCCATATTTTATCTCATTATTCACCATTGAATATTTACCAGAGATATGGTTTTTAAAACTGTGGAGTGATTCAGACACATTTCAATTATAACTGTATTCTTGCTCCCAAAGAAATTACTGGAAGATGGCCACAGAAGTGGCTGCAACATGTTGGTGAGCATAATACAATAAAAGTACATTGATAAATTAAAGTGCATTTGTTGGTCATTAATATATTTTATGAAAGTAGTTCCTGTCCAGGCTGTATGAACCCCCGCCCCCTCCCATGGTTGTGAGTGACAAGTAGTGTGTGACTTTGTTGCACTGGTTCAAGTCACAGCAGGATACCAACTATTCTGAGGTTTTAATGGTTTTCTCCAGTCTTTTTCAGGCATGTATCAGGATAGTATGTCAAATTAGACCATAACTCTTTCCTTTGGCATCCTTGCGTATTCATTAATTACTAATCATTCTACCATTTAAGACTATGGTCTGTGCTACTGTCGGCATGACTACATAACTATTAAATAAATACGTAAACTTGGTCATGACCTCTGCCCAGGCACTTTAGACTGGAAGATGGAGGTATCAGGTTTCTCTAAAACATTAGCAATGCAAACCTGTTACACCAATCTTGTCACCAAAAAAGATAACTGACATGTGTGAAAGTCTGATTTTACTTGCAATAATTGTCATATTATATTTTTACAGAATTCGTCAATAACAGGTGAGCCTGCTCCGCGCAGAGTCAAGATTTTTGACGGTGGTTTTGAGTCTAATGAAGACTACATCTATGTCAGGGGACGAGGTTAGTGTAAAATCTGTACAACATCACTGTTAGCTGTGCAATGTTAAACACATTCATCATCATGTGGTTTGGTGAGGTATGTGCCATATCAACTGGCCATTTTTGGTGAATATCTGTTTCAGAAGGAAACTAATAATTGCAATATTTTCAGTTCTTCCCTTCCACCTGCTGGTAAAACCAATGAAATTTTTAGAATAGAATTAAATACAGAAGGTTGGGCACCACAGTGACCCATGCGCTTCGAGTGTTATCGGTCTTTTGTGCAGCCCTATAGCTTGTGCATTCAGCAGCCCTGTATCTTGAACAAAGTGCAGTTTCCTGCTGAGAGAGATTTTCTCAAAGTTGCCTGGTTTCGTCAAGTGACCCAGGTGCCTGAATCTTATTGCAGCCAAAGCCTCACAGTCACAGAGAATGTGTGAGGCCATTTCAGGTGACTGCTTGTATCTGTCACACTCGGGATTGTTTTCCAGCCCCAGGTTAAATGAATGCCATTTTAAATGACACTGTCCTGTTACCAACCCTGTCGTTATTCTTAGCTGGTTTCTGCTGAGACTGAGCAATTCCTCAGCTTTTTTTGCAGAGGGTTTTTTAATAAAGCCCTTAGCTTGCCTTTTTCAACATAAGGACTGTCAATGCTCCTCATGTTTCCTGCTCTTCCACTCCCTGATTATGCCTGGCAACTTTTTCAGATATACCAAGTGTAGGCCCAGGTCCTATGAGTGGATGTGAGGAGCCTGCTCTGGCCAATTGATCAGCTATTTTATTTCCATCAATTTCCATGTGTCCCACCTCACATACCAGTTGCCCCTGTTATGTTCTGTCATTTTCACCAGGGACTGATGATCATCCCAGAATAGAGTGGAGTTGGGAAGTTATGTAGGTGGGAGAGTTTTATTCCTGCAACCCACATTTTTATTCCTTTGTTGACTCAAGTATAGTAACGTGCTTGGGATTTTAATTGGACACTTCATATTCACATGTCAAGCATTATACTTACACAGCATACTAAATGTCTGGTGTTAGAGTTATATTATTACAGATTGGCTTTCTGTGTAATTTTATAGTTTGGAGAATCTGGTGTTGAAAGATGGGATAGTGTAGTCAGTATAATGACTAGGTTATGGGTGCTGGACGGTCCAGGGTTTGATTCCTGGCAGGAGCAGGAAATTTTTTTCTTCTCCAAAACATCCAGACGCCTGTTCAGTGAGTACAGACGTTCTTCTCAGGGGGAAAAGTGGCTGGTGTGTGATGTTAACAATTCACCTCCATCTAGTTTCAAGTTTAAGAAGGAAAGGAGCTATAACTCTTCTCATCTTGTATGCCTTCATGGTATGGACAGGGACAGCTTAACATTTTTATTTAGAACCTAGTATTGCTCCAGTCATTCTCCAATCTCAGTATGGTGAGTGGAGGCAAAGTAACCCACCATACTACTCCACTTTATTGTTAAATGATTTCACAGTTTGAGATAAAGTAAACCTTAGCAGCTGGCACTTCATACATTCTGCTAGTGTAAGAAAGAAGAGACGATGCTCTGAAATTCTGTATACATGTATATACTCTCATACTACAAGGCCATGGTTACTACAGGCATACATGTACACCGAACTTGAAGATTACTTGAGATGGTTCTACTGACATCTGTCAGTAATATTGTGATACTGTGTGGTTCAGAATCTAAACTATACATGCTAAAACTTACAGTATGAAACCACTGACAGTATAGTTGTGTAATTCATACATGAGGTATATTAGTAATGATTATGATTGCTTTTGATATGGTGGTTTCCTGCCTGACCTAGAATGGGTTTTACAGGATTGAACAGGCCATCAGTCCCAATCCTTGATGTTGATGATGAAATATACTGTCCTGTATGCCAATAGATGTACTCTCATACAGCAGAAAACTTTGGTAACTGGTGTGCCTAATGGCTCCCATGTCTCTGAATGTATGTAGCATACACCATGACAGTTATGACTGTTGCTGTGTAAGGAATGGGACCTAATTCAAATACTGATTTGAAGTGTGGGTTTCTTAAATGTTTTTTTTTTTTGTGTTTTTTTCCAGTCTGACTGGACAAATGCTGAGACAGTAGTATGAAAGTAGCTGTGCTCCCTTCCTTCTATAATTTAGAATCATTTTAATTTAACAGGTTGTAGAAGCATTGAATAATTAAGGAATTATCACTGCTTAGATGTGTTTAGCTTTGTAGATGACTGAATATGTGGTTGCAAGTTTACATCATTGCTTGGACCTCTGGTAAGATACGGTGAATATACTCTGCTATTATTAAGTTCGCCCACAAAGTGAATGTGGCATAGACAAATAAGCATAGGTCATTGGGTCAGCTGCTGGCAGCAGAACATATTTTTAGTAAAATACACTGATTATTGAATCAATTATTCTAGGCCGTGGCCGCTACGTATGTGAGGAGTGTGGAATTCGGTGCAAGAAACCGTCTATGCTAAAAAAGCATATACGTACCCACACTGATGTTCGGCCGTTTACATGTAAGCACTGCAACTTCAGGTAAGTTTACACTGCAGACAGTCTGACATGACTCTGTGCGTGTGTGTGAGCGTGTGTGAGCATGTGTGAGCGTGTGTGTGTGTGTGTGTGTGTGTGTGTGTGTGTGTGTGTGTGAGAGAGAGCATGTCTGTGTGTGTGTATATGTGTCTGTTTCTGTGTGTGAGAGAGAGAGAGAGAGAGTGGACAGACATGCAACATGCATAATAACCACAGGAGCGGGATCATCTTGCACTATGTTGGGATTTACTGTTAAGGGATGTAAAATTGTAATTTGTGCACTTAAATCAAAAATGTATATTTGCAAATGGCCTTGGCTGTGACAGGGAAAACGAAAGGACATGTGACTGAAATGTATATTGAATAGTGGCATAACAAAGCCAGAATTAAAGTTTTGAAGGTAAAAAGTTAGCAACCCAGGCTTTTAAGGCAAGTGTGATTAATGTACTGGACATTGTATGTCATCTAGATTTATTTGTACCACAACATTTCAAATGGGATATGTCTGTGCCTTTAGGTGTAAGAAGGGAAGCAGATGGGCCCATCATAGAAGTGACAAATTCTGTCTGGGCCCACCAGAGTGGGATTCCTCTCCTGCCTGTTCCTCCTGCAGAGGGAGAGGCAGATTCAGTCTCTGAAACAATGTTTTATGAATAAATATAGATTGTGGGCAGTTTCGAAGGCATTAGTCACATTTATTAATACATATCTTCTTTAGAATACTTTTAAACAGGCATTACAAATCCTGTTCTTATCTACTAATGTCAAAGTAGTCCAAATCCTACTAAGTGTGTGATGTAACATGATGAACAGTTTTCATTCTAGCAGAACTGAGGATCACAAATAAATGTGCTAATTGCCATACATGTAAGCCTAAAACATCTAAACAGTAAATAAAAGAATGTCCATATGTAAGTGAAGCTACCTAAAAATTGGCAGTTGTTCTGTGTTGTTATGTTGACAGTTTCAAGACAAAAGGTAATCTGACCAAACACATGAAATCCAAGGCCCATTACAAGAAGTGCATGGAGCTTGGAATTGTTCCAGTACCAACTGTTGTTGATGACAGCTACATTGATGAAGAGTGCCTTACTAGACAGGTAGGTTTTGGGCTTGCTAAGATTTTATAACAGTTGCAGTGCTTCTCTTGTTGCTACTAAGGTGAAGCAGGAAGTGAAGGAGAGAAATTGTGGCATATTTAAGTACAGACTTCCTGTAAGGTTTGTTAAGTACATTTGCCCATGGAGGCATATGGGTAGTGGAGGTATAGTGCCACTCATTTTTCTTGGCACTAGAACGAAATGATTGAAAATCTTCACATCACAGCTGCCTTACCCTGAAGGAAAGGGTTTCGGTACCCATTTAATAGAAGGCTGAATGCTTTGAGAAGGAGCAAACTTTTTGGCCATACCAGGAAGTGAACCATGATTCCACTGTTGTCCAACCCATAAAGTAGTCACTATATGGACTGAGCTATCCCATGTCCAGCCTTCCTGGAAATTACCTTGTAATATGAAAACAGACATATTAACATTTTAATTTTTCACCCTTAGATTCTTGTATGTGAGTAGATTGATATTTGGGTGCCATTGTTTCAGAGGAATGTGCTGCTTCCATCTGGAGGGTAAAAAAGTGGTAGATGCAGCTTGTTTCTCCGGAACATTGGTACCTATCTTATGAACTCCATGATGTTGCATTGCAGAAGACTGTAATCTTACTACAGTGAAACTTGGAGATTTTGATTCTGAAGGGACCAATTAAAAAAAATGTAAAATCAAGAAAAATGTAACATAAAGGACATCAAAATGTGTGGCTATTGAAATTAAATACACTGAATTAATGGTGTATTACATTAAAACTGTGCTCTAGTACAGTTTATTGCATCCAAATATCATCTAGTTCAATTGGCCGACAATTCCATACAGTAAGTTGCTGTTTCTTCACTTTCTGCTGAACGTTGTACATCTCATTCCTTATACAGGATCCTGAGGGTAGCTATCATGTTATCATCATCATCATCATCATCATCATCATCATCCAATTCTTTGAAGTATTTCTGCACATTATAGATTGCTTCCATTGCTGGCAAAAATGCTGC
>Ga0123357_10001587_pt1 | contig 24297 bp, 13 predicted proteins | sample TergutEmb28metaG_FD_89873 | JGI IMG/M metagenome (GOLD analysis project Ga0123357, IMG submission 89873) | Embiratermes neotenicus P4 segment gut microbial communities from Petit-Saut dam, French Guiana - Emb289 P4 | ecosystem: Host-associated > Arthropoda: Insects > Digestive system > Gut ... | reverse complement strand
TTGCCATTATCTCCGAAACCGTTCAACTTTGGATATAGGTGTTTTGGGTTATATCGGTATAGTATAACATAAGGAACACTCTCCCGAAGTCTGGTCCATTCCTCCTGTTACACCCTGTATAAGGAAATAATCATCGTTTATCGCTCGTTTGCTGGAACGGTTTCGAATCCCGCCGGGGGCATGGATGTCTGTCTCTTGTGAATGTTGTGTGTTGTCAGGCACAGGTCTATGCTCAGGACCGATTAATCGCCCAGAGGAGTCGTACCAAGAGTACACCGTTGGGGGAAAATGTACTAAAGTTTTAACATTAAAGTACATGGTACATATACTAACCAGTCTGCTTGAATGAGTCAACTACGAACGAGTTCACTGTCGAAATGAGACAGAGTATTCCACGAGGTGTTGAGGGTCACATTGCCCTTTATTGTTGAGAAATGGCGAAGTGTGAATATGCACGTAGTCGACATTGCATTCATAGTCGTTCCACACACCAACAGCAGCAAACGTTACGAAAGACCGTATCGCACGTGTTGGCCTAATGGGAGCGTTAACCCAGTAGCACAACACAAGTATTTGTTTAAATCATGCTGCTTGGCGCACGTTTGAATGTTAAACGATTGGGTGTGTCGTCTGCTTATGGAGGGAGGGCCGTATACAGACAGACTGAAGAATAATTTATGATGCACTTCTCGAGAACTGTAGATGATGAATCCCTTGCTCTGTACACTTCAGCTTACTTCAATTCTATATTTTCGAAGTGAAAAACACATTAATTTAGTAAAGAAAGACTTGCCTTAATATTTCCCCTCTTAGCTATTGAAGGGTCACAGAATAAATTCTATGGATGAGAAATTATGGCTTCTGTAAATGGAGGGAGTTTTACTGTTTCGAAGGCTCAGGACGAAGAGGCCAAATAGTTAGGGGAACACCTAAAATTGTGTTTCGTGACCATTCTCTATCACTAATCCATCTAACACCCTTTAAGTACGCTGATATTCAGACGGACGACAAAACACTTTCACGGCTACAAATGCGGTGCGACAAAACTTAGGACCGAGCAAGCTGAGTGAAGAGGTACTCGGTTCGAATCTCTGCTGGAACAGAATATTCTGGGGTTCCTCATAATTTTCTTCAGGGCCTCTATGAAACTGCTGAGACATTACCTTAACTTGGGCCACGGCCACTGACACACCTATGTCAATTCCACATCCATTATCATCCTGTCACTCTATATAGTTGAGTCACATCTTCGCTAAATAAACCGCGTATAAATACTCACCACATAAAACTGCACATATTTAGATATCTTAAAGCGACACCATGGCTTAGACTAAAGAGGAGATCGAAAATATAGTAATTCAGCAATTTTCTTAAAAGTCTCCAATATCAAATTTTACGGAAATCCGTCCAGTGGGAGCTGTGGTGATATATGTGGACAGACGGACAGACATGGCGAAGCTAACGGGCGCTTTTCGCGAATATGCGAACGCGCCTAATTATAAGCCTAAGTCATGCAGATACTCTTACGCAATGACTAATATGGAGAGTGAGTGATCGGATCATGTTGACTGTCCGGTACTTCCGATATATATATACACATATGTGTGTGTGTGTGATAAGGAAGATAAAATAATATTTATCTAATACAAGAAAAGTATACTTGACTTCCAATCAGAATATATATTCTTACACATTTCATATATACACAAAGCGGACCAAAATTTCGGAACAAGCAAATATCATCCGTTATTTACGAAATCTGTATATAAGAGGTCCGTTCATACGAGGGTCTACAGTACAGTCAAGGTTTTGTGCTTAAAGCTGTGCTCTGCGAGTCAAAATCTCCTTTCATTATGTTGCAGGCTGCAAGCTCTGCGACGGGCAACGGAGACATCTGGCCGCTGGAGCGTCCTGAAGGTATGCCGGCAATACAGTCTCTCGAAGTGATGTGCGGCAAGGACCACATGGACGTCCACCTCTCCTTCACACATCCGTTCGAAGGGATCGTCTCATCCAAGGGACAGTATGCAGATCCGAGATGTGTCTACGTACCACCATCAACTGGCAAAACGTTCTTCTCTTTCCGTATCGCCTACGCACGCTGTGGTACGAAGCCTGACCTCCATGGTCAGTTCTACGAGAACACAGTCGTGGTACAATACGACAAAGATCTGCTCGAAGTGTGGGACGAGGCGAAGAGACTCCGATGTGAATGGTTTAATGACTATGAGAAAACAGCATCGAAACCACCTATGGTTATTGCAGACCTTGATGTCATTCAACTCGATTTTCGAGGTATGATACGCATGTTTTTACTTGAACTTTACTGGAATTGCCACTAACCTTTTAAACCCCGGCGGTTACTTTACGTACCACCAGGTCTAACATTCAACAGGACAAAGTACGTATAACGTAACACCGAAGCGCGTTTGTGTAACCATTATTGCCTTGAAAAAGTAATACGAAATAAATATTATGAGTATGTGTGTGTGTGTGTGTGTGTGTGTGTGTGTCTGCATTCTTGCCTTAGTTATTCGGCATGCAAATAGCATCTTTTCTGCGCCGTCTAGCTCTACCACACCTTTCCACAGTCTCGTGAAAGGCAAGCTTCCTGGAAAAAAATTTATTGGACACACAATGTGTGTTTAGATTTCCTCTACAAGGTCTGTCTCAAACATTTCTCATTGTCCGAAGAACTTAACGGGATATTGTCATAAACGCACATTGGTCTTCATGCAAAGTACCCGTTGTTCTTGTCAGATTTTAACGAAACTTGAATTTTCTCGACAGATTTTGGAAATATCCTCAAATATCACATTTCATGAAAATCCGTCCAATGGGAAGCGAGTTGTTACATGCGTACGAACAGACACGACGAAACTAACAGTCACTTTTCGCAATTTTGCTTACTAGCCTTAAAGTTCTATCCGATGTTTACAATGCGTGTATGTTTTTTCATTCTACAGCATTAAGAGACTGGTTTTGATATCCGAGGTGGCGTGTGTTTGGGTTCAAACACAAACAACAAATAACCCAAAAACGGAGTGTTTACTGCGCGGTACGCACTGCGTTCTTACATAAAATAGACACGTTTCGCCTTTAGAGGTCACTGGTTGGCGGTTTCTTGTGTCCCTCCCTCTAGCTTCTACCAACGACTTTCTTGTTGCAAGGACCACCCTTACATGTGACATAAACCCCTCTTTCTAACAGCCATAACAACACATTTACCGAACTAGGTGCAGTTGCAGTGTTAATAAAATGTAATTCTGTGATATCTGCACACTTACCACACCAGCCATTAAAATGAGCTAGCCGATGTCGGTCAGCTTATTTCCTGTCCAAAATAGTGTAGGACTCCTTTGCCCATTTGCAAACTTCTTGCATATACGCATCCTTCGGACAGTCAATCAGTTCGGGCGGTTCCAGTTGTCACAAGACCTAGGTTCTGCTCAGACATTACAGATAAAAACGCTGTTAATCAAATATTTTACCTGACGTGAAGTAACATTGAAATCAACCGCACAGGTCGGATGGCTGGTGTGAGTTCATTGATTATATATATATATATATATATATATATATATATAATGAAATAGTGATTCAGAAGGGCGGAGAGGGGGAGAGGTCCGAAACAATAACGGTTACTTTACACATGGAGTTACACATGTGCTGTTTATTTGGCGTCACCATCAATCGTAAGTTCAGTAGTAACACAGAACTGAATCGAGTCTTATAATGCATAAATAAAGCCAGCAGTCCGTTTAACCATATACAGCCGACCCATGACGATCCGTTGGAACGCTCTTTTGGTGAGGGGTTCCATGAAACTAAGAGACGTCTTAACTGACCGTTAAAAACAGTAAGTTTTATAATCAATAGATTTCACTTGTATGTATTTAGGAGCGAATTGTTCAGTTCTATATATTTTGTTAAACAAAACAGATGCGTTGATCTTGCAAAGTTTCTCCTTTGTGGTTTTATAGTTGTAAACAGCTTTTGCTTGTTTTAGCATTTGCGAATTTCATATTATTCATAACGTGAAAATTCTTACAGTCATTAGAATACACTGCAATATAAATATAATACAATAATATAAAAGAAGTTTTTACCTGTGTGCGTGCGTGTGTGTGTGTGTGAATGAATGGGTGGTGAGGTGAGGGAATTCATAAGAATCGTGGTTAACTAACTGGAGAGGAGTAATGCTTCAGATTCTTTCTTTTTATCGCCCCACCGTCATTTTAAAAATATTCCGGCTATCACATGTTGTTGGCCATGCCATGGCATCCATGCGATTCGGAATTACTTAATACGACACCTTTTCAAAGCCGAAGCATGTCATCGTTCCTAATGAAGGTGCGTCTTTTCTTTCACAGGAGATAACGTAGACTGCTGGATGGAAATCCAGCATGGCAAAGGACCCTGGGCGCCACCAGTCAGTGGGATTGTACCTCTTGGCTCCATACTTACACTCGTTGTGGCCATTAACGATTACCGTGGTAAGAGATGGGACCTCAGACGTTTAACTACAACTAACGTGACTCACTGCTTTGTAACTAACCAGCTAAGTGAAAATCTGAGGCCATAATGCTTTAAGTGCTTCTGATTTCGTAAAGATCGTAGGAGTGTTGGGACCTGCAGCGCAGCGGCAACTAAAGTCAAACTCACTACCCCACCTCAGTGGTACATATTCACATTGTGGTATTCTGCCTTATGACACAATGTGGTCCGATAGATGGATACCAAGTTTACATCTTCAGGGGAGAGAAAGGCATTGCCTTCTTCCGCAGTTGGCAATCACCTATCAGACAAGCAGATCACTTTGCGGAAAAATAATCCTAAAATACCAACATTCCTTGAGCAGTTAATATACGTAATTCTTCTAACGAGCAAGAAAATACATCAAAATATTGTTTTAAATATGCAAAAGCGTATGTTATGCGTTTTGTACTATTCTGTCCATTAAAAAATTGGCCAATTAATGGTTCGAAGTATACTTAAACCTTTCAAGCCCAGTGATTAGTATAAGTATTGCTAGATTTAATATTAAAACGTGGAGGCCTGGGTTCGATCCAAGGCGAGTCCTTGTGGGTTGTCTGTTGGACGAAGTGGCACTGTGACAGGTTTGTCTGCGAGTACTTCGGGTTTTTTTACCCTGTCAGTATCATTCCATCACTGTTCCATAGTTATTCACTCATCTACCATCCGCTAGCAATTGACACTACGTAAAATAATATTTAAAAACACACAAAAAAAAACATTTTGTTCACTTAGACTATTCGTTTCGTATCATTCAGACAAAAACAGCCATTTTTCCCTGCACAGCATATTATTAACTGGTCTTCTAATGGCAAGACAGTGTTCTCTGCGTGGTACGATCTGAATCTATATATATATATATATATATATATATAAAGGCAGGTTAATTTTAGTATTTGAAGGGTTAATGAAATTTAAGACTTAAAACGTGGTTGGAAAAGTCTTCCGTATTACAAAGGAAGGTGTGTACATAAAGTGGGTAGCGGAAAATAGAATTGCATGGTAAACCTACAGGACAAAACAAAAGAAATCTTTCGTTACACTGGTTACTGGCGTCAAAAAAAAAACAGCCCTGTTACACTTGTAAGCATTTACTTCATCCGCGGATATTTCATTTCAGCTTATGTTAACTTCACATACTAAAATTACAGACATTAATAAACGCTGGGCAGATACTTTTCTACGATTTTATTTGAATTAATTATGAGACCTGATATCAGAATAATTATTGTTCCATCAGCGAGTTTTGGTAAGTACTCATTTTAAATTCTGTGAAAGAAGATTATATCATCAATGTACACGTGGCGGAAGAGTAAATGAAATATTGTTCTACAGTAAAAATAGTGCGACATTTAGCTGCACAGTTTCCATGTTGCTCAACAGGGCGGCCCATAATCCTATGCTTTTCTCTCATAATCTTGTTCTCTGCGTATTTCAGGAGAATTCGACATGAGAGTGAAATCCTGTGCCGCTTCTGATGGCGGGGGTCACGTGATCCAGCTGTCGGATGAGCAAGGCTGCGTCTTGCGACCCAAGATGATCAGTCGGTTCCTTAAGGCCCGGGCAGCCGACGAAAGAGCTTCTGTTATCACATACGCTTTCTTTCACGCTTTCAAATTCCCAGACGCTCTAAGCGTGCATATCAAATGCAAGGTAGAAATATGTCGCCACGGGTGTCTGGACCACTGTCAACTGGGTTCACACCACGGACCGATAGAGCGCAAAGACCAGCAGGCCAGACCTGTTTCAGAATCTCCTGCAGGTCCAGACTTGCTCCTTTATGACGACGTAGAAGAAGAGGATCATGCAACAGGTCATTTTCCGGTCATCAGCACAAACTCCAGGCCACCGAATGCACAGGCTCAGACACATGCCAGACCAACGCATGACCACGAACGTAATAAACCCGTTGATGTGAGAGATGATGTGGACGCTCTACGGCACCCGTTCCAGGCAAGAGACAGACCTACATTCTTAATAGGCCTCACGCTACTCTTCGTTTGCAGTAAAGATAAAATTATTACTGAATAACAAACAAGATCTCTTCTCCAAAGCGAGTTCTAGAGCTTCCTCTTTCAAATGTCTGTGTCCTCTCTTTCCTTAAGGTCATCCGGCAGCTTCTTACGTCCTCTTCCGCGTACTTCCGTCACTTCAATCCTTCCTTATGTCTTCAATAACGTGTTTCAGAAGGTAGTTCCTAAGCACGATGTGAACAATCGAGATAGTCCTCCTTTTTATTGTGTATAGGATATTCCTCTCCTCTTTGACTCTTTCTAACACTTCATTTCTCACACGATCGGTCCAACTGATCTTCTCCATCCTTCTCCAGCACATCTGGGAACTTCTCAGATATCTCTGATCTACTTTTCGAAGTGTCCGAGCTTCAGCACCATACAAAGCTATGCTCCTCACGTGGCTTCTCCAATTAACGACGTAATTTATTGCCTGTGTAAGAATTCGTGAAGCACAGAACACTAAAATTCAATCATTTCAGTGCTCGCGTTCTTATTCCTGACATTCAAAAACTTAGTTCAGAAAGCCTCTTACGATATTCACCTTTGTTCAAAACTGATCTCACTACATACAGATTAACCCTCGACAACTAGATTTCTTATAAAGTGTAACACAGATACATCTCCTCCACCAGTTCTGCGTTAAGTATTATGTTATACAGGCTCCTGTCTTGACCACGTCCTTTCGAAAATAATACATTCCATGTCATTTCCTTTCAGGTTTTTCAGTGTAAATTAATTACAGTATACGTTTGAAATGTTACGAAGGCTTTAATTCAATGTTTATTATCCGGGGCTTTAAAGCAGAACCATAAATTTCAATTTTTATTGCCCGCAACATAAAAAAGTATGATACATTACATGAACTATAAGTTCTGTCTTTTCACTATAAATAATCTAGTAATAGTGTTAAAAGTGGAGAGCTGATCACTCGTTAGAGGAGTCCTAGCATGTGTGTGAGTGTGTGTGCGCGCGCACGCGCGTAATTATGTGTGATCTACAAACTTCACAACGATGTGGCCTAGGCCCAGACACGATTTTGGATGTAGCACTACCGGGAGAAGAAAAACGGTGTTAATATCCTACTCGATGAACGCTCGGTCTCATTAGATAAACAATTTTAAAACTTTCCTTACGATGAAGCTTCCCACCTTTTTCTTACGCTTTTTCATGTCACACATTTTCTGAACAGTTTCGGGTGGTCGTGGCGATTTTACAACAGTGACGAATTATTAATTTTGTCAATAAATTCTAATGATTTCGCCTTTAAGATTTTTGCAAAACGCGTCGTAAAATTCCAGTAACACTGAACGAAGCAAAGAGGCGCTTCCCACATGACCTGTAGAAACTTGTTACAGGAGCAGCCACGTCCCGGGCATCGTGACGGACAGGAACGTTTTCCACACGGACCACGCAAGCTGGGAGATCATGACTTGCCCATTCTGGATCGCCCCACTCTCACGTCTTCAACAAGTCAACGCAAACGTCGCTCTATAGTTGTATCAGATCGCAAAGTGCGCAGTGCAGACGTCGGCGTGAGTGGTCTCTACGAAGTCATCTCCGAAGTAGACCTGGCTTTCACACCAGACACACGCGCTGAGGCAGTGACGGTATTCCAGGGGCGCATTCGAGAGGAGGTAGTATACGGCATCTGCCTTCCCGTACCAGGGTTCAGCGTGCTATTCGTGCTGGTTGCTGTATCTGCCGTAGTTTCGGCACTTGTCGCAGGGTCTCTTTTGTACCGCTATCAACTACAACGTGAAGCCCAGCAACTCGCCCGACAGAGGGCGCAGCAACAACAGCAGCAACAGCAACCACAGCAGCAGCAGCAGCAGCAGCAACAACAACAACAACACACCAGCACTATGGTGGTCAACTCTCTAGCTAGCTGGATGTCTATGAGGCTTCTACGACCCCGCACACAACCATCACCTTCTGCATCACCGACACAAGCCCAGCAACAGAAGACATCTCGTCAGGTTTCCCAGGCAAACCATGAAGGTTGAATAATGTCCATAGCCCTCAATTCAGATAACAAAAATCTCTTGATAGAGCTAAATGACAGATCTTAAATGACTGGCTGCTAATGGCTCTACACTGAGTACAGAAGTTTCCACTTCCACCACAAAATAACAGTGAACCTCCATCAAATCCATCACAACTACAATGGATCCCAGGGCTGAAAATGTGCATGTGGAAATGTGTTACTGAATTTCTATTAAGAAACTTATGGCACCAATTTTATAACTGTTTAATGTACTAGGTTACTTTTAAATCAAATTAATTTGTGAGACTCCAGAAATATGTCATCCATATCTGCAAAATTCTTGTTAACAGAACCAAAAAGTAAGCATTTTATGACATACTTCACCACAAATTTGCAATAAGCCAAAAAGAAATCAGTGTAATAATTCTGTACTTTTTACAAGGAAATTTATGCACCATGTTTATTTATTCTGAAGTGATACAGAAACACTTCAGACCACATATTTCAAGACACAATTCTTTTTATGGTAGTGACAGTAATAATATTCTAAATGCAGGTAGAGTACTTCTGACAGGGACTGAACTCAAGCATGGGGATGTTGGGAAGTGGCCAAAGATTCTACATGTGTTCTTGGTAGGAAGATAGTTATATACCAACTTAAGAGTTTTATTTATATGTGGACAATGAAATGAGTGGAACAAGATTAAGCAGTGGAAGAATGCCTGAACTCTTACAAGACTACACCAGGTGCAAATCCTTCTGAAAACACATGTTACACATAACTGTGTTCAACTACTATACTCTTAAAAATATAAATATTACTTGCTGGGGTTAGAAGTTGAATTACTTTTGTGTTTACAAGGAAATCTACACTGCTTAGCTTGTCAGCAAGCTACTGAAATGAAGAACTTGCCAACTTCAGGAATCAGTGGATCTGTGATTTATACTATTACAATACAGTACTTCAAGTAGAGGTGTGTTTGCTGTTATGTTGCTCACTCTCATGTCTAACCCACTTTATCAATGTAACAATTCTAATGTAAAAACAAATGACAGGCTTTTAAATAGCTATGCTCTCAAAATTTAATGCGACTTTTATCACATATCAATGTAATAATAATCCAGAGCCATGATCTAATAAGAGTGGAAATTTTTTAAAAACTCTTTAGTAATCTTCAAAAGTATATTGGTGCTAGTACATACGGTGCATTTATATAAACTTGTGTGGGAGATTGGGGGTGGGAGGGTGTAGGTGTGTGGCATTATATTATTAATTGATATGTATAAATGTGTAACATATTTATAAGAATATAATTAGTCTGGTAGTATTACAAGAATCTGTATTTACGTTTCCCACATAGGAAAAAAACTTCAAAAAGATGAAAATTGTGCTCAATTTTCACTGAAAAAGGTTTCATATCACTTGGTTATGACAGCCAATTATATGTTTTCTTGTGGACTAAAATGTATTCTCAGATTTATTTGATCAAAACCATTACCAGTATTCTCATAGGTCACACTGAGTGGCTAACTTGTGCAATGAAAAGCTGTGTGCAATATCATAAGTAAGGAAGTGATGCTATGTGCTGCACTTCCACAGCTTGGATCAATTTGAAGGGATGGAACAGTTAAAATCCATAACCCACCACTCTAAGCCAGTACATTTAGCAATCACATGTGTTGATTATTTATATAGTTATTTATTTCAGCAAGTTATTAGTAAGTTTAGAACTAATCACAGTGTCAGACAGTCAGCTGTGGAACTATCTCACACATGCCACCTGCTAAACATTCAGCATTAACAGTTTGCTTTTATACAGGATGCTCAAAGATGCTGATGCTTTTCTAAAAATTACTGCAACAAACCCATCCTTACATGTTCCACAAATCTCTCTTTCTTTAACATTTGTGTGTCAACAAAATTTAGGACTTCATGTGGAAAACAATTGACAGGAATTTATATATATATTTTTTTTGGATACCCCTGAATGCCATGCACAGATTTATGGGAACAGCCCCATTTTTTTTAATTTCACCTGTTTTGCTAGGATCTGAAGTGGTACAGGGACTTGAAAATTTAATACGAAGAAGGTCTCCGAATAGAGATCACATGTGGATTCTTGTGAAAACAAAAACGAATAATCCTTGTGTTCCATAACAGGCAGATCTTCTGAATCATCAAAGTGATTATTAGCTACTCAGTAAGGACTATACTCTTTGAATTTGGTTATGTCTAGAGGCTAAGAATTCTTATGAACTAATGAAATAAAGATATGTCAAACATGTAGCCCTACAAATATCACAAAATATGAATACAGCCAAAATTATGTTTTAGGTTTATTCTGAGTGTACATATATGTACACTTTTCTGAAAGGAAAACTTTCAGTTCAGGACACAAATGGCATTCTTTAAATTTTCAGTTCACTGTGAAGGTTAGAACACCCTTATAATAAGGTGCCAAAAGTTAGTTTTAGAGATTGCAATGTTGTAGATTTATTTTACAAAACAGACAAACTGAATGCATAAATGGTGTGTAAGTTTTTGAACGGACACCTTAGACATTATGCACACTAGCAGAGGCATATGGCTCTCACTTAGATCTGTGACCAACAGACAGAGAAAACTTTAAGTCCTATTACCTCACTTTACCTTGCAGCTTCAGTATGGGTCAATATAAATGTTTTAGCAAACAAAATTATCAAACCATTCTGCCAATGAGTCATGTCATCATTGATTAAAATGTCAATTATTGGAAGGCAGAATTTGACAAGAAAATGGAGAAACAAGGTCCAGAACCCCTACAATTAAGTGATGTTCTCAAAAGAAGAATGAGCAATACACCCTGAAAGTGATGTTTCAATTACACACACCACCTGCTGCAGCTAGGTGGCAATTGAATGCCACCTGCTTGGATAACATAAATAGGTAACAGATGGGATTATTTTACTCATTTACTTATGGTTTTCTAAAAACCACCGAGTTAGACTTCAGTATTTTATTATACTTACCGTGTACTTTATGAATCCCTATAAAATTTATTTAAGACTTCTTATCTAAAGCAAGGGTTTTGTATATCTCCAGAAATATAAATATAAGTCATTAAATTAAGCAACCTTAAAAGTAAATAAGGCAAATAAAATGCATACGTCATAATAGTCATGCAGGTGTTGAGTACCGAATTTATTCCAATATGTCTCAAAGGATATACACTCTGAGTATATACATACACGTTTATAAAGACTGGTCATTAAAATTGATTAAACTGAATGCAACTTTAAAAGACATTTATAAAACCATTGAGTACTTCACATACAGTGTCCCCTAAAATGAGCCAACAAAACCAAAATGAACATTTGATAACATTCAGCATAAGCAGTAACAAAAAGTTTCACTGATGTGAATATGGTAAATTCTTGTAACCTTACTAAAGACCAGTGTAACCACATAAAAAAATGTTTATTCAAACACGTCTAAAAATGTATCTATGTAGAATCCCAGTTTCTATTACTTTTCAATATATGCCTACGTATGAGGGTCCACACATAAAATTCAGTGACCACAATTTCTTAGATGGACAATTTCAAGCCTGATTTTAAAAAATCAAATTTTGAAAATTCCACTAAAATACTATGTGTTTCAAACAAGCAGTACGTAGCATTCCCTTTTGACAGATTTTGTTGCAGTTCTATTGGAAAAGTGTCAAAATAAATTTTCATGCACTTCAGAAAACATAAGTGCTTGGTATACCCCTGCACTTTATGAGTACTCCTATCAGACACTACAGTACAGCTGCACCTGTTGCTCAGAATTTTATAACACTGTCAAAAATAGCCCCTTCTATAAAATTCAAACACATAAGCATTAATTTGATATTAAAACTGCCTTTCAATTAATTTAAAAGGTGCAAAATATTAATTAGAGACATCTGACATGAAATAAGGCATCCAGAAGCAGTGGCTGTCACTTGTTAAAACTAGAAATTAGAGATTGTCACCTTGCCACTTCTTGTGGCAGTGTTTGTTCATTTGATTAGAACAGGATGATTAAGAAGAAAATAAAAAACACTGGAACAGAAATTTCAAGTGATTGTTTATAGAAATAATATTGGTATTGAAAGTGAACAAAAACTAACCATACTTATCTGGTATAACACAGAAAATTCAGAGATCTTGAGAAAATTACTCTAGAATCTTACAAACAATCTCCAACAGGCAGAGATTCTTTGCTTCTCAACTACAGGAAGTGCTGATTTGTCTGGTCAAAATTTGATTGCTGAACAATACTACAGAGCAGTAGTAATTAAACAGTTGCATGTCCAATAAGCTACACAGACTATGCTCTAGTAAAACAAGATCAATGCAGTATTTTAAAAAAATTCTCTTCCTACAGACATGACTCATGACAAGATGATTATCAAACAAAGAACCTGCAACATTCAACCAAGTATCTACAGGAATGTTAGTGAAAACATTCATGCTACATAATTGGTGCTACTGAAAGCCTCAATAAGTAAACAGTAAATAAATAAATAAAACCGTGAAAACAGATTATACAGTTTGACACAAGCAATGTAACAATAATCCCCCTCTATTAGGAGGCCCCTTTAAATGAGCTTCTAATTCCAGGTTAAATTCAGGCAGATACTATATGAAAGTAAAGGTCATTTCAAATAATTCTGGTGAAATCTAAACTAAAATAGTGCATAAAAAGTTTGGTCATTAAAATGCTATATACAGTAAAATCTGATACTATGCCTTTGGCTGTTCTAACAAATTTTTCCACGTACATTTAGAGCATTTCCACATACAGGAGCCAACTTAAAATGTGTCCTTCTTTAATATCTATATTTCCATATAAAATAATTTTTAATGTAATAAACATAAAGTTTAAATTCTTATCATAAACTTCCTTCACTGATAAGGATTGCCCACATTTTACTGTATGGTTCAGAAGTTTAAAGACATGGCAGACATACCCAGAGAAGTGACTAAATAGAGACAGACAGACATGAAGCAGTAGACAGGAAGGATAAACATGTGGACTGCCCAGTTTACAATGTACTATGAAGTTCAGACAATCTTGTAGAGTACACATACATGGAATGCAGAAACAGTAAACCACCATTTAACCATTCAGCAGAAAATCTGAACTTAATGAACATAAATCGTGACACGGCACTCACAAAAATTAATAGCATGAGTAAACAATATTCTGTAAGCAATGACTTTTCTGTTTCTGCGCTTCTGATCATGGACGTAATAAATGCCTTTATATGGGTAAGGGTAAGAACGATGTAAATTTTAATGTTTCAACTCCCGAACATGCAAGAGGTAATGGTTTGTAGGAAATGATGCCCATACAGCATCCCTTAAGTTTATTATTCCATCAACATCTCCATATATCTATGGTTATTAATAATTTTATTTAAAACTAGTATACAGTGAATGCTGTAACCTACATTCAAATTATGACATGGTACAGCAAATATTTCAAACATAAATTGTCAAAGACAAGGTTCGCTGTAGCTCATCATTTGATTGCTCAAGTATGAACAAAGACGATAATATTAACCTCCCTTTTTCACTCAATTTGTAAAGAAGAGTTTTTTAAAATAGTTCATGTAGTAAATTTAAAGCTATAACATAAGACTAAATGTAATTTTGTAAATAATTTATTATTATAAATAACTATAATTTTTCTATGTTATTGATTTTTCTCCAGGACACAAGTAGGAATACACAAAATTAACTTTTGCATGATTACACATACGGAATTCTAATTTTGTTTAGAAGAGTAGAATACACAACATTAATTTTGTCACATTTTTACATTTTACGATTTAATTTGGTACATGAAATTAAATTGTAATTCAATTCAGATTATGTTTCCTGTTTTTTTTAAATAATTATTTTGGTACTGTACCTTAAGTTAGTAAAACTGTTGTGACTGGGGCGCAAACTGTCATGCTCTTTATGGGCACATTTCCCTTTGTTAATTGATGTAAAGAAAATCAATAAATATTATTATAAAAATTAGTCTGTAGTGGTATGTACATGAACCCACCTGTCTAGGAAAGGGCATGATAAAACTGTTATCTTCAATACACACCTACAGCCCTACAAAAATCAGGAAGTTTTATATCTTCTCCCCAACCCAATTTAAATCACAGTCATGTAAGACAATAGATACAAAAGATCAGTATTCTAAAAAGTACATTAATGGATGTGTAGTGCTAAAATTGAAAAATGGCAGGTAAGATTCATCGTGATGTCCTGGGTTACAACGCTGTGTTACATCCTCAGGTTTTAAGGTGGAGGCAAAACCAACCTACCAGACGACACTGTGCCTTACAGTCAAATCCTATATACTAGTGACAGTGACACAAGAAAGTGATACTGTATCGTAATGTAATTGTAATTCATGTTGTGCAACAGTTAATAACTTAAAACATGGTGGCAGTAATGGATTAAGGCTCACTGTACTCCCTAGGTACCAAGATTTTGGCTCCTTTTCTCACACATGTGCCTAGTGGAAGAAACTACAGTATCATACTAAAGGCTGTTTTAAAAATATTACAGATAAAATTACTTTCATGACATGCATGACTAGAAACTACCTTCATCATGCTGCTGTAGTTTCTTGAACTCATTCTTTGCATGTTTATGGAAAAAATTAATTAATTTTCACACACCCCTCATAATTGATTTTCATATGTTTCATTGAAGTGCTTGGGTGCTTTTGTATGGTCTTTGACAGCTACTGCAGTCAAAAGCATGGTGCACTTCTCCATAAGTCTGTACACCACAAAGCATTTCTACAACTCTATAATGAGACTGTCATATATTATTATGAATGTTTGGGCGCTAAGATTTGGTTAAAGGTACAAATGTTGCATTGGCTTCCTTTTTATGTTTCATTTTTGTTTTTTAATGTGACTCATTCCTGACACCTACTTGATATCCACTATCCTCTACTTAGTTGTTCAATAGTGCGACTGTAACCAAATGCATACATGAATTGTGTACAGGAAAATTTGGCCTCACCAGTTAAATAAGTCAACGGAATTCAGTGCACAGGTTATTTTATATATTAATGACTATAGTTCAGTTCCTTATAATATAAGAAACTGGCATTTTACTTATATATTGGTTTTCTAGTTATTTATTTTTACTTTTTCTTTCATGCACCCTGCCTACATGTATTTCAACCCACTACAGCAGGGGCCCAATAAGCATGTGCGAAAATTATTATATCGACCACCTGCTGAAACATTAATTAAACAACTGTAGTCTACAGCGTACGTATAGCTACTGCATGACTTTCAGAATAATGTGACTGTTTCGCTAAACAGATTTAACTAGTTGATCTTCGTAACAGAGAAACTGTGTTCTCATGTGACATGAGAACATAATTTTTAAATATTACTTCAATATCTTTTAGACTTCAAAATGTCAAGTAAACCTTTCATGGCATATTTAGAACTACATGCTGACAGAATGACAATTCTTCTGTTACTTGTGCATGGGACATTTTCTTCGTTATGAGGTGCCTGTATATGAAGTTTAAAGCATCAAATCCTTGAAGACCACAGTTGAATATACTTTCAGTTTCACCATGCAAAGACTGAAGAAAAAAAATGAGGTGGTGTCGTGGTAAGGGGGTAGAGGAGAGGGGTTAATGTTATCATCGATGGGTAGGCTGTATGAGAAGGATGCAGTGTAACATGGAATACTGAGAGTAATTTCCTGTTAAGTGTTCTCTGGCATCAACCTGAGCACTTCTTTGTTTGAACGTTCCCCGGCTTCGCCTGCTTGTCCTAGAAACAGTAGTAATACGACAGGGGAAAATGGAAGTACCCTGAGATAAACGTGTGCCAGCGCCATTTTCTCCCCCAAAAATCCACCTAATATGAATTGGTCAAAGACCGCCGACTAACCGCCCTAACCATTGCAAACACTGAAATCCATCCCAACTGCACGCAAGAAATTCAATTCTTACCTCAAAGACAAAAACACGCCACAATCATTAATGCTACTTGGTAAATACCTGCTCTTTCTCCTGGCACTCACATGATACACGCACATACACTGTGTGGGTAAAACTAAGAGATTTTACGTATTACAGCAGGTGGTACATATCTTACCACTGGATTTCCCACGATCTTATGGTAAGATTTTTGGTTACTTTATGCAAGTACTACTACACTTGGCCCATAAAGAAGTAACTACTTACCGTACTGCCTCCTTTTCTTCTTACGATATCTGATTCACACGCACATTATTTTTATTAAAAAAAAAACTCTAATACAAGCGTCACAAACCGTTAGAAATCTGACATTAATAACACATACAACTTCCTTTACACTTGCTTACGCACCACACGCAGCCACGAAAGTCAGCCATGCTGTCTTCGCGGCAAAAAGAAAATCATAGTCGATAAGGGATATCGAATTACCGCTACGAACATGTGTTCGCAGCTGCACACAGCTAGCAGCGTATAACATGGTTACCCTATTTCCGCGTGCCTCGGCCTACTATGAGGTGTTATCAGTTTATGTAAGTGCGGGAATTCGCAACAATTCAGTCGCAAAACTTTGACATCTGCATTGATCTTATCCCGTAACTTATGATATGAATTTATTAAAGCATGCTCCTGGATAGCGTACTCGGTGTGTAGACTATAGGTTTGACAGCCGAGGAATCATGGTTTGATTCTAGGCAGGGACAAAAAATTTCTCTCTTCTCCACAGTGTCCCGATGGACTGTGTGACCCACCCAGCCCCTTATTTACCGTGGACCGTTTCCCCGTATGTAGAGCGGCGCGTACACACCTTAGCAATAAGAGAAAGTGAAATATTGAGAAAAATATTCAGCCCAGTAAAAAAAATGGGGTACGAAGAATCCGCACCAGACTAGAGTTGATGGATCTGTATAGAGACCAAGATGTTGCCTGGAATTAGAAACGGAACATTACGATGGTTTGGGTAGTGGAAAGAATGCCGGGGGGAAAAAAAAACTGTGAAGAAAGTGTTTAAGAATATACCGGAAGGGAAAAAGTTCCATTGGAAAGCCAAGAGAGCGATGACTGGACTATTTTAAAAATTGCCTGGAGAAAATGTACGTTAGAGGCTGCAGAAATGTAGCGTTGATTGAGACAACTGGAAATTGATCCAAGGAGATCAGAGTCCTGCATGGACCGTAGAGCCAGTCGAGAAGCAGAAGATAAGGAAGCCGTAGGTTCGTGAATCTCCTCACTCGCCCTGTCGAGGACCGAGGTTTTGAATGTATAGAGCTATACCTCCACTCTCCTGTACGCCTTCATGAAGTGCATTGGGACAACTTGACCATAATCTTTTGCAACATTGCACTTATCTCAGAATTACATGAACGTAAGTTACATAATTTTATTTCAAATTCTTTCTTCATAATGAGGGTTATCAAGAAACACAATTTAGAAGTTATACAACTTAATTATCAATTTCTTCCATACGTTCAATACACAGTTCACTTAAATCCTTCGATCCATGTGTTAAGTCGGGATGGACTACAATAAGTTTTCATAAAATTATCAAATTTCGTGCAAAATTTCCGCAAGTGTAGATCCTCACTTACGTTAAACGTGTCGGATATAACACGAGACTAATATCAATATTATTAACAAATAATATTACGGTCATCATTATCATCCGTGACGAATTACCCCTTTAGAGACCTGTTTCCGACTCATCAAATAATCTCTTCAAAGGTCTTTCAAGTCGTCTTGTCCATTTGGCCTATAATTCAGTATTATTTCTGGCATCCTGTTGTTTGTCAATCTTGTTACACTTCGTAGCCATTTTTATTTGTATCTTCCTATTTTCTCGTCAACTGGTTCTACTTTCAACTCTTCCAAAACTTTAGAGTTTTCATGGTCACCAGATTCGTGATTGTTTCATATGGAACCACGTCTCACACATAATGTTTCTGTATGCTTACATTTCATATCCATTCTATATCTAAAAAATATATACATGCGTAATTACAATTACATATTACTGACGACGCCAGATTGAAAGCTTGATGTAGATTATGCCACGTTGCCTCATATTCTCAAAGAATCTACCTTAACACAGGAAACTACATATGCTTCTGCAATCTCTATACCAGCCCAGACACTTTGAAGCTAGAAAAATTATCGACATCAAAGTGGCGTGGAGAGGTCTGTACGTCTTAATTAGCAAACGTGTCGAAATTCCCAAAATTTAACAGCATTTCAACTAAGATGTACATCCAAATATTCGTTGTAATAGAGATAGTCGCATATGGCTGCTAAACAAAGACTTGGTGTTTATCTGGTGTTGCCCTAGTTGTGCATTTCTTTGCCACACTCATCGCTCATTCTTGAAGTTTCCAGATCACACAGAACGACATATCACAATCGGTTGGACTCCTCCGGACGGGTGATCAGCCCCTCGCAGTAATCTCTACCAGACAACGCACAACAATAACAACAAACAAACATCTATGCGCCCTGGCGGGATTCGAACCCACAATCTCAGCAGACGAGCGGCCGCAGAGTCACGCCTTAGACCGCCGGGATCGGAAAATAATTCACTTACTCGGAAATACACTAAACAACAAAATTTATATTCACCTTGTCGACCTCGCACCTGTGATTTGTTGAGCCCTGCTTAACGAATGCTAATTTCTTTTCCGAACACATGTTACCACACAGCATGTCTGGATGCCACTTAAGGAGACAGGAAGAGGCATTATTCTGTCTAGGAAAAACAGGCTAAGAGTTCTCGTCTTTAATAACTAACCGAGACTAAACATAACCCACCTATGCGAACACATGTTTAGCAGACACTACCCATTACATCTGTGGATAACATTCATAATTATGTCCACCATGCCCATAACCCTGTCGACCTACAACAGTGCCAATATGCATGTTAACGATGTCAACATGCAGTACGCGGAAGTGGTCGGCACTTGTCTTTTGGAGCCGCAGGGCTGTGGGTCACTGGAGCCACTACTTAGTAATACCGCTGAGTCAATGGCCGAGTGCAGATTCTCTGTTGCTGCCACTTCTGAATTTAGTACATAGGACTGACACATAAATACGGCAGATCGTGACACCTAGTTGTCGCAAATCGTCATTAGGAGATCCCTGGCTCGAATTTGGAAGAAACCTTATTTCGATTCGACATCCACAAGCAATGCGGAGCACTCAAAACAGGAATGATTATTTTAACTGTTTAATTTTTTTTTTTTTTAATTCGGAGTTCAGTTGAATGGCATCTGTTGTGAGGAGGACGTCCTGCGCCACAGAATCTTGGGTATTTACACAGTGGATATGTTGTTTACATGTGAAAGAGCCGTACAAGTGCAAATATATTAACTGGCAACCTTTTAATGTTAGTGACGCCCCTTCAAGAAAGTGTGTGGTGAGTTTAATGTGAGAGTTGAACACAAAAGAAGCATTACAGTCAGACAAAACACTTTAATATTCGTCACGCAGTGCAACATGTTGCAGTTCAACGAACAATCACAAGGCATTACTTTAAAACAATGCGAAAAAAAAAACATAATTAAGTAGTGAGATCTCACTGACTGAGTACTTATGTTTTTCGAATTTTTGTAAAGTAATGCTTGATGATTGTTCGTTGAACTGGAACATGTAACGGTTTATGGCAGATATAAAAGTGTTGTGTTTGAATGTAATACTTCATTCGCATTCCGTATAATATAATACAACTGGATGAATTATAATAAAATTCATGCGAGAAACTGACTTCTTTTAATTTCTTTGCATTGTTTCCTTCACATGTTGCACTTTTTCGCCTGTTCTTCATGCTCGTTTACACCCAGTAGAATTTTTTAGATAACTGCATTAGAGCAAAATCGTGGTCTATACATATAATGCTCCAAGCATTCAGCTGTCCTTGTCCTCCTGATTTTCTTGTCATGTGTAGACATCTGTATTAATTACTGTATTACAATTACTTTCAATAAGAGAAGTTGATATTGACTGTCTATTCATTGATTTATTCCTTTCGAATTAAATGATATTGCCTATCTATCATTCAATTTCCTAACCTCGGGGAGGGGGTGTATTTCTAGGTATGTGCTTATCGTGCCTATTCGTAATGGGGCACTGAGAATTTGGTTTTCAAAAACAAGGAATAAAGATCGGAAGTTACGCCACTCAATGACCCAAGTAAATATGATAGAATTCTGCATTATTTTGCTTATTTGCACCATTTTTTACTTGAAGGTCGGAGAGGTCTGGGCTTATTTTGGAGAGAATTCGAGGCTTAGAGCTCCGCCAGAACTACGCGTTTCACGAATACCTAACAGCACTGACTTACCACAGCACTAAGTAGAAAAATATACAAGATCTGTCTCACTGCATAACTATGTTTAGGGCTACTAGTTCACTCTAGAATAGGCCCCGAAGACCCGAAGGGGGAGTACAGGTACAGTTCTATTCTTTCCTTAACCTCGGCGCTAAATGGGGTGGGTGTTCAACGCCAGACCCCGGCCGCTTTACCCCTGGGAAAGACCGGGTACCCATTGTTGTTTGGGGCAACTAGGAAAACAAAATTTGAATTTCTATCAAAATCCAAGATTCCTATGTATTGGACTCGCTTCTGTCAGCACAGTACTTACTCTGGAATTTATTATAGGGTATAATTATTAAAAATGCCAAAAACATCGCGGCCGTTCGGACTGAAATTTTCGAGGGCAGATTCCGAATATTGGGCCATAATTTGACGTCCTTGATTTGAACTAAACGGATGTAGGGGAGACTATATCTCGTCCGACAGTTCTAAATCAAGCGCCACTGGAGACATTTTGATAAAATTTAATATTAGTGTTATTTTAAACTCAGAGTAGTGTCACTTCTATTTTCATAAAAAAATCAACATCATAGAATTACTCTTTCATAAAGAAATATTATTTACGGCTTCATCAAAGATGTTCGGATCAGACGAATGCATTCAGAATGGCAAGGCACAAGGAATGCTTGTATGTGTATCCGTTAAGATCACACATTTTCATTCTTGTTGCATGCCAGTTACTAGAAGAGGTATACAGAACACCATCGCAGCTTGTAGGCCGTTCTTGTGCCACTGACCGTGACTGTTGACGCGTATTCCGCTGCGGACGTTTGTGTCCAAATGTATGGAACTGTGTTATATATTCACACGATGGGTTATCACTTACCTAACCATTGGTCATTCCATGGGTCTCAGGTGGTTGGCATCCTCCGCTGAAGTCCGGGTTCAGACTCAGGTCAGCTCATGTGTTATTTTTATGTACAAAGGCGCAATGAAGCAGGATTTTCACTGAGGACGTCTGTTTCCCTTACCGACCATTATTCCGTCAATGCTCAACCTTTATCATCAAGGCTGGTACAGTACAAGCCTTTGAGATCCCTCTACCACGTGAACCCAACCAACCCATTCATTATTATTATTATTATTGTATTTATCACCCTTATGCAGAGTATTTACAATTACATACCTGAAACAAGCCATGTTTCTCGGGTACATAGTGTTGCAGCCGCTCTTGTTTACAGTTTGTGCTACATGCAATGTTATTTCGCATGTGAAATATGTTTTGTACTTTTACATTAGCGATTTTCGCAGTATGTGTGCAGTGTCCAATATGGCTCTTGTTTTAGTTTCTTGATTTCGTGATTTTCTTGTCTGTTGCTCAGGTATTGTAGGAATGGTATTGAAATGGTTCCAGTCGCCCCTATTATTACCGGTATCAGAGTTGATTTCACATTCCACATGCACTGAATTTCTATTATGAGGTCTTTATATTTTAAAATCTTCTCGGTTTCTTTCTTGATCACATTTCTATCCCCAGGAATTGCAACATCTATTAACATGCATGTTCCATTATTATTATTATTACTGGCTTCATGATTTTTACTCACCAAATAGCATTAAGGTAATTAAAACAAAGAGAAATACATGTGCCGGTCACGTGGTACTTACGAGTGAGAAGAAAAATGCATACAGATTTCTGGTGAAAAAAAAAAACTGAAAAAGGCCACTTGGAAGACCTAGGCATAGATGGCTATAACATTAAAATTAATCTTCCATAAATAGAATGGGAGTGGACTCGGCTTATCTGGCTCAGGATGGAGACAAACAGCGGCTTCTTCGTGAACACCGTAACGAAACTTCGGGTTCGATATGATGAGGGAAAATGCTTGACTAGCCGAATAACTGTGCGTTCCTGAAGGAGGGCTCTGTTCCATGGTCAAAGGTAAAGCAATCCCATTACACGCCTGAACAGGTCCTGAGGGTTCCAGAAGTTTGAGGCTCCCAGATTTCAAGACAATCGGCACGTGAAGGTGGTAAGGTTGTCAGTCGTACGCACCGGCCTCCTTTACCCCCAGGAAATATTCCTGGTACTCATTTATTTTAGAGGCTAAGTCAACCCCAGGGCCATAGTGCGATGGGACCGGAAGGGTTATGCCAATGAAAAATTCCAATGACACAATCAGGAATCGAACCCGCGCCCTTCCGGTTTGTAGCGCAGCGTCTTAACCAACTGCGCCACTGCGTACCCCCTCTGTTCTATGAAATAATAATAATAATAATAATAATTATTATTATTATTATTGTTGTTGTTGTTGTTGTAATGAATGTCACGTTTAAACTAATAATTTAGGGTTTGAAATCTGTAACTTAGATTAGGAATTTACGTACATTAAATTGTTTGTTACATTACATACAGGAAGCGACAGTCACCCACTTTTATTAATTCAGCAAGTGCTTTAGCCTTTCATTGTATTAGAGACATTTCTACACCTAAGAGTGACGTGACAGTTCGCTAAACTTAATGGAATGTCTGACCAAATATTTTGCCGCTATGTAATCCAGTACGCACCGGTAATTGACCTCACACGCAACGTTTACACATACTCACGTTGGTCGTCGGCAGTTACATATCGTCAGTTACTGAAGAAGATTACAGAAGGAACAGTGTTACAACTTGGCTGTAAAATTCGCAATGTTCTTCTGTCTTATGATATTACAAAGTAAGCCATGCTGGTTGTATTGAAATTTTAATTTAATTGAATTGCGTAAATTCTGACTTAATCCAGACTTAAAATATTCCAAATTCTAAAGTTTGCGTACTTTGGTTTATATATATAGGCAAGTTAACTATTTGGTAACTACGAAATTATTTGTGATTTTAAACTATTAACTCCCACTGTAAATACTTGAATATATTAGAATATATAACAACAGCTAGATGATTTTGCTATCTTGTCTTTGAGTTCTTGTTAATAAATAAGTGATCTAATTGGTGACAGCATATAACTACCGAGTGAAAGAGTTTACGAACCCTTATCTGTAGTATTTGTCTAGACGAAATTTGGTGGAAGTCAAGTCAAAGTCTGACAGACACTACATTATCATTGTTGTTGTTAAAATTTTGTGTATTTTAAGTGCTTGCCTACTCAGTTGTAGTTGTTCGGAGGCAGTAAAAATTGAACCATTACTAGTACGTGGTAGGGTCCATAAGTTTCCGGCCTGACCAACTTTCAAAGGTGACAGAAATGAAACAACTTTGCTATTTTTCAATATAATCTCCCTTTACTTCAACACACTTTTCACATCTGTGAAACAGCATCTCTATGCCCTTCAAAAATTACTCTGGATCTTTATCTGCAAAATGTTCCATCACAGCGCTTTTGACCTCCTCATCATCATCAAATTTCCTACCCCGAAGATCTTTCTTTAGTTTGGA
>Ga0123357_10001586_pt1 | contig 24297 bp, 8 predicted proteins | sample TergutEmb28metaG_FD_89873 | JGI IMG/M metagenome (GOLD analysis project Ga0123357, IMG submission 89873) | Embiratermes neotenicus P4 segment gut microbial communities from Petit-Saut dam, French Guiana - Emb289 P4 | ecosystem: Host-associated > Arthropoda: Insects > Digestive system > Gut ... | reverse complement strand
TTTATACTGAATATTAAAAAAAAAGTTAATAATATTATTTTTTGAATTTTTATTTATTATTATTTAAATTACATTTTATTAAAAGCATTTTTTTTTTTTTTTTTTTTTTTTTTTTTTTGTGGAATATTTACATTCATGTTTTTATGGCACATATAAATTGTTGTTCATACTTCTGGTAATATGGATTAAGACAGTTCAATATACACGGTGACCTCTGCCAACAACATCCTAATAGACCTAAAAGTATACATTGCCAAAGTGAAGCATCATGACAGTGCTTGGTAAAATCACTTTGAAATAAATGTTACGCAAAAGCAAGCGGGCAAAACAAAGGGTGAAATGTGCATAATGTGTTGTATAGAATGCAATATATTTCAGTGCTTGCTGAATAATAATATATTTGGAACAATAATTATTCCAAAGCCTATATTATGCACATATAAATGGAACAAATGGCAAACTCATGGCTTTGACTTATAGTTTAGCATGTCCTTACATCAAATTGCTACAGAATCCATATTGAGGCATTCTGCTGTACACTGTTCAACTTTTTAGACTTCCATTTCCACCAAAATACAACCGTTTTATCAAACAACACATACAGTCTTGTAGCAATTTAATGTACTTAGTATTCATTGAAATGATAAACCCACAAATGCTTACAAAAAATTACCACATATGTACATCTATCAAAGAAGTTCAGAACAATTAGGAAAATTCTATGAATACAGATGCAGACTGTGAAAAAAGCAATGAGCCTGGTGAACAGTTACTTAACAAGCAGATAAGTCAAGTAAATTTGAAATATATTAATTTCACCACTTACTGAATATTTGCTAGGAACATCTTAACTACAGTAAATTTCTGTCATAATAATTAACATTTAGCATGATCATTACATGTAGACCTATACTACACAGCTGTAAGCAGTCAAGGCCACAGTCCATAAACACACACAAATAGTTTGTGCTTTTTCAGTCATGTTCAATATCTGACACTGATCCCTTACTGTACCCACATGCTCCTTCTACACCAATTTTCCTGCATGCTCATGAAGTCTGGAGGTAAAGTGGCATACATTGAGTTCAACAAACAACTCCACCTGTTTACTTATTCTCCTTTCTCTTCTTTCACCCAACGTAACAAGACCTGCCAACAGAGTACACAGTTCCCTTTCACAGCGATCCTGCTACGGAAGACCAACAGAAGATAATACAGGAAGAGTGATTTAAAGAGTAAAGCAATGGCTGTTGAGTAAAGTATAACTATCACACAGCAATTTATCACACAAGTTTCAATCAGAACCTGATTAACTGTTCAGTTCCTTAAGAATAAAGAAAGACACCTCACCTCTTGGAGATGAGCCATGGTCATGCAGCCAGTAACCTGTCCCTACTGTGAGTGAGCTATTCAGAAACAGTTCTTATAATCAAATGCGTAACATGTCACTATAATAACTGAGTTACCACAGTTCATATGGAAGTAGAATCCACAAAGTTTCTAGTTCAACAGATTCTTAACCACCTGAGTGGCCAAAGTCATGTAAAACTCATATGTGCTCTTCTTTTCTAACATGTAACAAAAGACAAGTTTCATACGTGTTGCATCTATTTGTGACAACTATTCACTCCCCCCCCCCCACATGCAATCATGGCACAATATTTAATTAAGCAAGTGCAGAGACAACTTTTTTCCTTTAATTATTTGGTTACTGTCATTCATATACCTTTATTTCACCACCACTGTGTGAATATACTGACTCATGTATTGTAACTTGAGTGAAAAACTGCATAAGACATACATATGCTAGGATCTACCTCTGACAAATCAGGCAGTGATAACTGTTCAACCTGAGTAACGAATGGTATGACACAATTATGTCTCTAACTGAATCCATACAAATGCTCTGTCTTACCCTCAGACTTGAAATTACATGTGCAACATTAGTAAAAAGAAGGAGCTGTTCTTTCAGTTCTTGTGTTTCAGCACTACAAAAGCCATGAGGAGCTAAAACACTCAGACACCTTGATAATTAATTATGCCAATATGTGCATTCTAATAGGAATGCACTTAATACAAATATACTGTTTCATTACATAATTTTCTATAGAAATTACAATTACAATTACAATACATCTTCCAGAATGACTTCTTACGTTTCTGTCTGATCAGACTGTATGAAATGTGTGTGTATGTGTGTTTAGTGCATACGTAGGTTCAAAAAATCACTTCCCATTCAATCATTGTATTGAATCAATTTACAATGTAAGGTATCAAAATGGAAACCACATGAGCTTAACACATATGTGACATAAAATATCCTGGAATCGTTGGGACATATTCATTAGTGAGATTTACAATTACAGACTTTAAATTATAAACTACATTACATATTTATCAATACTGGATATTACATAAGGAGCGATCATACATCAAAAAGCTCAAATACTGACCAGCTGGAATAATTTAAAGAATGAGAAAAAGTGCTTAAAACAGATGAATATAAGAAGAGCAAATTGTATCAGCACACATTTATTTCATAACTTGGCAACCTTTAGTGCAAGTTATTTAAAAAACATGACAGAAACAGTACAACTACATTCACTCATTCGCATATGGTTTCCAGAGCAGCAAACTCTACACACACACACACACACACACACATACACACTTTACAACGTAACTACTCACACCGTGGGCACCGCACTGTATCACAATATTAACTTAACCACCTGAGCAGACTTTGGCAGGACAGATATCACTGGTCATGTTGAACCCAATGTCAAATGTGAAAATTTTTTACACAATAAAATGTTAATCACATTACAGCAGTGGGGCAACTGGTATAGAATTTTAATACATAACTTCATTTGAAGTGTTTTATATACCATGGAACAAGGTTTTAAGCTGTATTTTATGCAGAAGTTGCCTAGTATTGGCACTTGAAAAGCAACTCTTACAAAGGTAAACTACAAACTTCATATAAGGTAACTGTAACAAAAATAATGCTTCTATCCATTCCACATGCATAAGCCTTCTAAATGTTCACTGCAAAAGCCAGTGTATGTGACATCCATATATATAATTTAACACTGCCCTTGATATAAACCTCACTCTTTTCTACCTCCAGTTTAACTCTTTTGCTGACATATATAACTGAAGTTCAGAATTTAAAAGTTAATTTTCACATCAATTGATCTGAATCATTAAATGACAAATTCTTCTTTTAACATTTAGATAAATGAGATGCCAACTATTTTCATTATGACATATTGATTGAGCAGAAAATAACAAAGAAACCTGAACAATCTGTTATGTTATTCCCTCTCCAGACAAACTCTTGTTGGAACAGCATAAGGAAAGAGAACTGAAGGAAATGTAACTGAGCATAAGAAAACAAGTTTTAGTCATTTCAATATGTATCAAAAGAGTTAAAAAGTGTCTGCAGAAATATTTCAAAGTTCTCCCACGTGTTTGTTACAAGTTACTGTTATCTGTTTACATATGAACATACACAATACGGACCTTTTCAGATACATGTATCAAATTAGTCCAGGTAAGTTTTGTGAAAAGTTTACCTTATACTGTAATTCAGCAACTTGGTTATTGTATTAACAAATAAAGGGCCTTGATTTCATTCAATTAGGTCACATGACAATATCCTGAGAGAGTATGATATTTTCGTTTTTACAATGAATGATAACAGTATTAATTTAAAATCAGTTAGTTCCAGAACAAGCAAATTAATCATGAATAAGTCTGTGAGTTATAAGGACTTTGGAGATGAGAGACAAAGCATACAAGAACACTTATTACAAAAACTGGTACAGGAATTTCAGTGACATGACAGAACTTTTCCACAATTTCCAGAGATCGTGGGATGACTAAGAAGTCACACATCAGAAATACCCTATAGGACTGAACAGATACAAATAAATGAAAAATGCATATGACCATTTGATCTGAGATTTAATCCAAGGACTTTCCATTGAATGTGCTGTAATAGCATGAGTTCACTAGAATCAAATTTTGAAACTATTCTTTGCTACAGTGAGAACATGCATGTTAAATAATCAAGGCATAATGCAGTGTATTATACTACAAATTTCCTCACAATACTAGGTTAAGAACTAAAAACAAAAGAGGAGAAAAAGGTAAATACCTATCAGTCTATTAAAAACTTAAAACTATGCATATCATGACTTCGATATAATTTGGCAGTGTGAATGGGTGATTTACTTCTCACAAATACTCCACTTCTTCCTGTGTATACATTCTGTTCTGCCATCCAATATGACAAAATAGCAGCTGGTGCTCAGGACATGTGCAATTTCATATTTTTGAATGCAAACCTGAGCAAATGGAAAGCCACTACAGACTGCATTTAAAATAATCCATCCTTAATTGTGACCTAAATACTGCTCTCTGCTTTCTACTCTGAACTGCAACTGGCTTTTACTGTGTCAGTCATTATAAAGCATTGTTAAGAAAAAAGTTTCTACTATTCTGAACACTGTCAATGAATTCTTGCATTTGGAAATGACATATTCTTCACATTACACTTATACAATAAGTATAGTTTACATGTATACAATCTGTAATACCCTGTTCTTAATGTAATGAGAACAACAAATTTGCAGCTTTTAAAAAAAGTTGTAAGTCAGGGGTGTGCTGAGTTTTGCTAGAGTCAGTTCATGGAAATTCAGTGCTACACTGAACTACTTTTACAGTTCAACTGTATGTGTGGCAAGAAAAGATCATTCTCATGGCAATACCTACATACTACAATAAAACAATATGTTCAGTCATTTGTACAATTTGGATAATGAGATTTACTAATGTAAATACAAACTTAAGCTGCTGTTGTTTATTGTAAAGTAAGTGCATATATGTATTTACATAAACATGACAGCATCATATTTCTGACTCAGCATTTGAAGTGTTTTGGGTCATCTGGTCTTCCTGCACAACAGTAAAAATAATCTTCTCTTGTAAGTTTCACTGACATTTAAATAGTACTTATACACCAAAGTAACTACTTCCATTTTCTCTTAATTGTTACGGGGAAAAAATTATACACTCAAGATTCTTTTTTCATAACATCCTTATGGTTGTTAAGTGTTTTGTACTTTACGCATTTGTATTTCAACCAAAGTTCAGAAGTTTAAGTTGTTGTGAATATAGTCTGAAGGCAATCTGCTGCTAATGTAATAAATTCAACAGTCCTTCTGCAAATAACTTAAAAAGCATGGTAGATGAGTGGAGCTTCAGATATGAATTCTTACATACAGAAGCTGTAAAATAATTACAAATATTATTCAAACACAGTGCTATCCATAGCAGTAAAACAGAACTTTGTTTCAAGCCCACAACTCAAGTCTGATGCAGGTGCCAACTGGGAGAAGATGTGGCAATATGCATATTGTGTGGATCTGATGTTCATGTAAAACAGTCACAGTTGAATGCAAACAATATTGAAAAGATGAATGACAGCAAAAACCTGATACATCATAAAACAAGCCTCTACACAAACTACTTTGTACATCAGAAGGAATTTGGAATAAAAGCAGTAGAGACATGCTCTTTGTAATACAGCATTTCAAAACAGTAGTCTTAAATGTTCTGGCATAAGTTTAACACTAAAGCAGGTATATATAGATGGGTTAGTATTCGTGGGTTCAATGAGGGATGTGTTGTATTGTACAGCCTCAGAAGTTAACATCTTATTTCATCGTAATAACAAGCTTTCACAGCTGGTTTAAAACTGCAATACATATTTCATACTATTTACCAAACTCCATCACGAATATGTGTCCCTCCACCAAACTTATATTAAATCAATGGACTTGAAATGCTGTGAAGGGCACAAAGAATTGATTCTGATCATTTAAACCAGTACCTACTACCAAATTACTTTCTACTACTGGCAATTTTGAAGGCCGCAGCAATTGAAGATAGTTGGGTTCCTACACAGCCATCTTAATAAAATAAATCACACTCTGTATCCATTTCCTGAATAATCAGAATTAAAATCTGAACAAAGGCACAACTACAGTCCTGTTATTATACCATTTAATCTATTAGGTGGGTAATCATTTATCTGTCCATCACCAATGTTAAACAGTTTTGTCATATAATTTGCGATTGCAGGCTTCCGCTATGAAATAGATGAGAATTGCACTCTTCTGTGTTATTACGCAGTGAGTAGCGATAACTTCTCACCAAAGTTTCGAAACAACCTATAGGTCCCATCTGCAGGGGGTCAAGCTTTGACTCCTGAAGATAGGTTGTCTCAAAATGTTGTAAGAAATTAGCACTACTTGCTGCACAAAAAACCAGAAAAGCGCAGTTCTCTTCTTGTCACACTATTGTTTTTAATAATGACATAGTGAGTATGTGCAAAATAATATAAATATATAAACTATATATATATATATATATATATATATATATATATAACACATTGTTACATACTCCTTCTACCTTGTAACAGTTACTGCTGACCAGTCATAACTTTAGAACTGTCACTGTGCCTCATGTTTGTCATATCTCGTACACTTTGCCAGCAAGTCTTAGCTCTACTGCTGAAGAAACATTTGTGACTATGGACATAAATACTGTAAAATGAGGGGAAATAGCAGTCCTGCAGTTCAAACAGCATCATTAATTCAATACAACAAATACAGGAATTAGTTAATTATTCTAAACCTTATTCTCAGAATTTAACTCTGTGTATGATTTATTGACAGATTTCATACTGAAGTATAAGAGAAAAGACAGCTGTATTTAAATCCTGAACCTACTTACAAACATACACTAAAACTTCAGGCCTTGTATTTCTTTTGTGTCTGAATGAAACATGCAACAAACTATTACAAGCACACCCCTGGCTTTAGCATGATGAACACAATATGAACACCTTGAAGTTCTGTTCGTTGGGAATTTATCTTGTCAGTTATTTGAGAAAGAAATGCCAGCAGCCTGGCATAATGCAGCTTAAGCCTTCATAAATGAAGATTGTTTTACAAACTAAAGGGTTTAGTTCAGAACATTGTTAAATCCATACTGTGTGCCTTATCTATGATATGTCTGTTACTATGCCATTTCAAAGTGGCTTGAAAAGCACAGCAGGCCAAAAATCATATTTATATATTTATAAAAAGATGTTCATAAAATATGTTTCATTTTTATTTTCATACATTTTCATTTAAAAAATATATCACAAGTCAGACATCTTCAAGATTATTCATAATTTAATTCAAGCTTCATGCAGAGACTGATTTCCTGAGAAATTTCCACAAGGTGCAATATTCATTTTGGTTATGCCAAGTTACAGAATAACAAAACACCCAAGACTAAATATTCATATCTTTGAACATCTTCAAACTAACGCACTACACATGTCATGAAAGTACTTAGGTGTGACTATGAATTTGACATCTGTATATCCTGGCAATTATTTCATAATACAAATAGAGTTTAATGAGTTTAAAATGTAATTATGCCTGTAACATACAACTGTGGAGTGAAGAATGTTGCCTTCTCACAGTATTTAGAAGAAGGCTCTAAATAATAATGAATAATGGAAAACAGGATACAAAATAGCAGATGCTGGTTTGACATTTCTGCAAATAACCCTTAACTACAATATTTAGTTACTATGAAAAAAAGGCCAAAGCATTATTGAAAATAACTGCTCTAGTATCTAATATCGAGCATACAATCTTCTGTACTATGCAATAAGAAATTCCTTTCCACAGTTTTACATTCTACACTTGCTACAGCTTATGACACTGTATCAGAATCAGAAAGGACTGGGCAGAAGCAGTGCTGATGAATTTCAAGGGCATATCATGGTATCTCCTAGAAGTGTAAATTAAAACAAACCTCAGTCAACAAACACACAAACACACAAACAAAAAACATACATACATACATACCATACATACATGTGTATATTGTTTCACCCTAAGTTTTCCACATGTTAACATGAAATTTGAAAAATCTCTTATACAAAGAAAAACATCAGCTTACCTTACATGGTTGCTGTAAGATGATCAAAACACATACATTTCGAACAATTCACAAGCCTCTTACTAGAATACCAAGCTGTGTTAACAGCACAAAATACAAATTTTAGGCTTGTAAAAGATTAACAACATGGGTGAGAAATCTTCTCCTGTCCACATACCAAGCAAGGCATGTCACTCGTTTCATATGGAATACCTCAACCAGTGAGGTAACAAAGTGTTCATAAGCTCGCCTGAGTGTACAATATATATCTTGCAGTTGTGTGTATTTTGTGGAGGGATTCACAAAACAATTCCATGACAGACCTGTGCATAGCAAGCAAGAATTAAGCAATAAAAAAAATTAGCATTAGTTCACATTTCTAGAACAAGGATACTTGTCTTAATGTCGCTTAATGTTTGAAAACTAATAATGGATATAAAACCTCATTAAATAAAAACTCAGACATTATATAAATGTATTCTAAATGTACACAGTTTTTTTTTTCTGCATCTCCAGGTATTAAACTTGTATGATACAACTTTCATTATATAAAACTATATATCTGAAATACATAACATATTTATACATATGAAATAAAAGATTGTGATGAAATTCCAATTTCTCAGTACAATGCATGAATTAAGAAGTAATGGAGTAATTTGTAAAACGAAAGAACACTGTTCACAACACAAATTCAATTTCTTAATTGTTTACTGCAAATCAAAATACTCAGATCTTCTAGGATGTTATGCCATGCCAGCAGTTACCAACATTCTGAAAGATGACAGTGCCTTCATCTGCAGTGTCAAGCTTAAATCTTAATGTAAAGGCAATATCCTTGACCCTCTAGATGAAGGTACTACAATCCTTCAGAACATCCCAAAAGTCTTGAATCTTCAACAACACCACAGTGAGAGCCCAAAATCTTAACAGTGGATCCCTCTGTGGCTGTCATGATCCACATGCAATGGAACAGCTACTGCAGCTGACTAAAAGAATATGTAACTCCAGTGATACTAAGGAAGGCAATGAGCATTTATATTTATAAGGCTTCCATCAAGGTCAATAATTTGGTGCCAAATAGTTAAGGAACTTCATGCACAACTCAAAGCCTATAAAACAAGCCGCATTAGCAGGGAAGGCTCGCAGCATCACAGGAACTACTCCTTTGTACAGAGCCAAAGGTCCTTCTTCTTTCATTAAGACTTTGAAGACATCACGGATTCCATTGGGAAACGTGCCCTCCGGAGCTAAAACAAACAATTTAAACAGCAATTACAAAATAATAACTCATTGTCTAGATCATCAACAGCACACTCACACATACACACCTGTTTGCAGTCTACTCTTGAGCACATCTGCAGGCATTGCAACCAGCCAGTTAGCAATACCAGCACTTCCTCCTGCAAATATGGTGCTCAGGATTCCTATCTGACCAGTCTCTGAGGTTTGTTTCATTAGGTTCTGAATTAATTCATATGTCATGAAATACATCCCACTTGCTGGAACATCTGAAAAATGTAATAAAATCAATATTACTTGATTATTAACTGACAAAAATGATGACAGTTCACAGAAACTGTTCTCATTCCCCTTGAGTTTTAATGACTAAATTTAAAGTGGTTCCCAGACTGATGTTATGATAACAAAGACACAGTCTACAAATTGCTCTTCTGTATTGTTAGCAGCATTCCTTGTTGCTACTTCCATCAAAAATATATGTAAATCACTGCAAAATTACGAGAGCAACCAAAGCAATATGTATCATAACCAAAAGCATTTTCAAAGTGAAGTAAAATAAAATTAAAAACATACTAAAACTTATCCAAATATAATGCAACTGTTAAACCTTTGAAGTGATGTTTACAAGTGTCCCAAAGTTTAAGATCTACTAGATGGAAAAAGATGGGAAAATGCATGCACAAGGTGGTACATCAAAATCAAATTATTATTACAAACAGTTTTTCTGACACACATGTACAATCTGTATTTCCAACCCAAATTTCAATTTAAAATTTTAATTTTTATATGGTAATGAGGAGCTTGATGATCCGTGCTCCTCACCTAATACTATCTGGGTGATAAAATTAAGAAGAATCAGACAGGCAGAGCATACGGCACATATGGGTGACAGGAAAGCTGCATACAGGTTTTGTGTGGGGAAAACTGAGTGAAAGAACCCACTTGGAAGACCTAGGCATAGATGGAATAATATTAATATGGGTCTTCAACAAATAGGAGCAGGGCACAGACTAGACTTATGCGGCTGAGGAAAGAAATAAATTATGGGGAGTTTCTTGACCAGATGAGAAACAATTAGATTTTCAAGGACTCTGCTCTATGTAATCAGTTGGTTTGTTAATTTTTATACAGCACAAAATAGATATTATAAAAATATTTTGTAACTAAGTAATAAAAACTGTCAGAATTCATCATGCTTGTAACATCACTGTATGAATTTCGCATAACTTTTGTTTCACTGTGGTAGGCAAAATAAAATAAAAACAAGTGTTATTTCATAATTCTGTTTAACATGTCTACAGAACACATTCACATATTTAAACATGACAGACAATGTACATGTAATGTAACACTGAGGTGCATTTGTGTAACCTTTGTTGCAGTGGAAAAGAAATACGTATTACATCTTCTGCGTATGTGTTGGCATCCTTAGGTATCCAGCATGCAATGGGCATGACCTGTCCAGGTCTAAAATATTTTTCCACATTATCTCATAAATGGCACAATTTTTTTAAAAAAATTATTGAACAAAAAATGTGTTTGAACATTCTCTACAACTTTTGTCTGACACATTTCTCATTATAAGAAGAATTTGGCAAGATACTACCATCAATGTACATTCATCTTCATGTTAAGCATACATAATTCTTGTCAGATTTTAATGAAACTTGGATTTTCCCAACAGATGTTTGAATGATACTCAAATATCAAATTTCACGTAAGTCTGTCCAGTGGGAGCCAAGCTGTTCCATGGAACAGAAGGACAGATAGATATGATGCAGCTAATAGTCACTTTTGTACAATTTTGCAAATGCACCTAAAAACTAGTGGAAGATATATAGAAATATTCTTTCTTGTTTTTAACTTTCGCCGTGTTCTAAATGTAATTTGTTCCTTTTTGGGTAATTCCCCGGCGTCTGAGTTCTAATTGCCAACGTTTCGGAACTCACTATCGGTTCCATCTTCATAGGCAGGTGAATGAAGTATGTCAGTGGTAGGATTGTGCGTGGTATTTATACCTGGTTGAGTTGGAGCGGGGAAGTGGCAGAGCCATTAGGAAGTGGTGTGCCCGTGCGGGGCGGTTAGCAGTCTAGCAGGTAGTGGAGGGGGGAGGGTACTTGTGCAGGTGGGATTACTGTTGTGTGTTGAATGGCTGTCTCCTCTCTTTGAGTTTATGAAGCAGTGGCTTCCATGATTTGCTGAGATTGAAGCCCCCATCTCTGTTCATGTTATTTGGATGCATCTTTATTTCTATGGCTTCTCTGATGAGATGATCCATGTAGCCGGTTTTTGTAGAAAGGAGTTTGGTTTCTTGCAATCTGATAATGTGGTCTTGATTGAAGCTATGTTCAGCTACTGCCGATTTGTCCGGTTGGGCCAATCTGATATGTCTCCCATGCTCTTTTATCTGAAGCTGGATGGACCGTCCGCTCTGTCCGAAATATTCTTCCTTCTCTGTAATTTCTCTTACTACAAATGAATGTAGTAACAATCAAATTTATAACCAAACATCCTACTAAGCAACATTCTTTATATTTGTACAAAACCTTCTCCATCCACAAAGACCACTTATTTTTACGTTGTGGGTTGTTACCTTTACAGTAATATTTATGCATATAGGTGTTGATTTTTTTTTAACAGATCTTGTTGAACCAAATTGATGCATTAGTTTTAAGTAGTTTATGTTTGACATTCTTAAAGTTGTTAATCATCTTTGCTAGGTGAGCAGCATAAATAATTGATGCTCAACAACTACAGATGACTAACAACTTCAAGAATGCCTTGTCCATCCCTTTACATCATTACAAATAATGCCAGAATATCAAATAACCATATCTCACAGACTGCCATTACTGCCAAAATTACGCAATCAATCACACATCTCAGAATCTATCAGCAATGTTACATACACACACACATACATACACATACATTACATTCTGGGGTTAAAACAATGAAAAATGGGTTACAAAAATGACATATCTATTCACTTATGCATTCTGGCTATTGACAGGATTTGAATGTGGCATGCCAAATTCTTTGAAAAGACATCCAGTATATCCTCTACAGACTTACTCCCAACATTTATAGACAGATCTACAAGAATAACATGGGAAGGGATTCTGTATGCACAAGCAGGTGAACATTAACAAGTTATGGCCTGTTTTCAGGTACATAAACATCCACATAGTGGATTTCTCACAGACAGCCACCACCACTACCCCTCCCCATTCAGATTCACAGTTTAACTTCATTTAGTGTTAGTATTGGGGTTGAGATAATTTTATGAACTGCTAAGGATCACAATAATTACTTTACATCACAATATTTAATAATGTATGTTAATACATAAATATATACACAAACACTCACTGTTGTTATAAGGAATTGAGACAGTTCAGACAATATACTGATTAGGCTACAGGATGGATGAACAAAGACTTGGGTATCCAATCCTGGCAGGGGCAAAAGATTTTTCTCTTCTTCACAGAGCAAAAACCAGCTCTGGGGCCCACCCAGCCTCCTATATTCTGTAAACACCAAGGGTAAGGTGACCAGATTGTGAAGCTGAGCACTCACCCCACCTAGAACTGAGGTTACGAATGCTTGGAGTTATACCTCCACTCCCCACACATCTTCATGCATTGATGCCGAATTAAATGCTGGAACAAATTTACCATTTTAACTTTACATTAAATTACTTTTAATAAGCAGGGTTAGTGATACAGGCATATAAGAAATAAAATTCTGATTTCTGTCGAGTATACTGTATTTATACTGGTGTACTTCCAAATGATCTTTCAGTTGTGTTTTTAACAAGCACATTGACATTATACAGACAATCTCCTCATAGCAGCCAGCAACCTCGATAAGTAAGCACTGCAAGATGCTATGGGAAAGAGTGGGTTGTAGCTCCCAGGAAGTGATAAAATATCTCCCAGACTTCCCTCCCCCACCCCACCCTCCTGGCCCTTCCTGCTTGTTTGTCAAATATTCTGCTAGGGCCAGTGTTCAGTTGAAGCCCACAGATCACCATGAGACATCAAGGAATACCTGATAGCACAGTGACTGTGTTTCTGGTGCTCATACTGCACCTTCCATTTCTGGTGAGTGTTCCTGCAGTTGTTTAAAAGATAGTGGCTTTTCTTTCTGAATTCCTGAGGTTGTATACTGTCAAAGGGCTTAATGGTGAAAGATTAATAGGGAGAAATGTGGCAGGATGTAGCCTTAATGCATTTTGTGATACCATTACAGTATTTGCTTGTACAGAATGAGGTCAAACTTCCAAAACCATAAACAAGAATGAAAAGGGTGCACTCCATAAGGTAGTACATACAGAATTACCAATAACATTCTTTAAAGTCCAATATTCTTACTTGCAGCCTGTTTAACCATTTATGGCCTTCACTAAAGAAGAATGTACTGTAGGTCAACATGGCTAAAAATCAGAATTACCTGACAACGTACAGTGACAACCTTCCAAAATAAATTTCAATAAAACCTGTGAAAGGTTTAAGGGCTACATAAAAAAGTATACTTATGCCCTTTATCAATCATCAGTGGTAGCCTAACATATGAAATTTAAACAAAAAAAAATATGAACTAGTTTATCAGATACACAGAAAGGTCAATTTATGGTGAACATAAACTAGGCTTTACTAATAATAACATCTGCAAATCAGAATCACCCAACAGCTTTGGTGAAAGTCTCTTATACAGAATGTTCTGAACAAAGCATACCAAAATCCAGGATGGTATTTTATAAGACATTTTGAAAAAATGCTGTAACAACATATGCCTGATAATCAACCATTATTTCACTATAAGCATTTTAATGAAGACCTACATAAACAGTTGTAACCAAAAATGGTAGAATAGACATGTTTTATTATACTGTACACATATAGATAAACTTATGTAACAGATAACACCACAAAAGAAAAATATCTATTAATTCTTAACCTACTGTATATCCAAGAACATAAGAAAACAAAGGACGCTATTAAACCTTACCTACTGTATATGATACCAAAAGGCAATTATATATCAGGTAAAACCACAAACAAAAGCCTTCAATTTTTAGCTCTGTTACTGAGTTACTTACGTTAGTTCACACAGTTATGAGATACCCAGATCTCATGTCCATTCACCACTTCTTGTGAAGCCACATGAAGGACATGGTCTACTGGTAAAAACTGCAGACAGGAGAACTATTACAGCAAATCATGGAATCCACTGTCCACATAAATGGAAATGATAAAACTATCAGAAAGGCAACAAAGCCTCTTTTGAGACACAGAACTGTGCATACGGCATGATGGATTTTATTCTGAACAGTAATCAGTGTCACATAACTGCAAATTTACTTTCTTGGACATTATGTAACTAAAACTAATTTTTTCTTCTGTGTTGTAACATAAATACATAAAATAATAGAACTAAATTGGTAATATTATCAAAAATTTATGTCTTTATTTTGTGGTATTATCTGATGCTTAATTTTCTTTTGATGTCATACATACAGTAGGTAAAGCTTACTCACTGCCTTTGTTTTGTTGTAGTGTTGGACAGGTACAGTAGGTTAAGTATTATTGGATATCTTTCTTTCATCATGATATGTGACAAACACATTTATTTTTATGAGTACAGTATGATAAAACATGTATTTTACCCTTTTCGAATATGGTCAGGTATGTACATTTAAATGCTCATAGCAACATAATGGTTAATAATCACATATATGTTGATATAGTATTTTTACTCAAAATGACTCAAACAAGAATATGATAAAATTTGGTACACCTTAGGCAGAACTACCATTATAACACCCCATGCAACTCTGCAAATGGCTTATGGAGTATACCAAAAAACTCCTTTGATTACCTGACATAAACCACACTTCACTATTAATCAATCTGGCTGAAAACCAGTACTCTGTAACAAGTTTTAGTGCTTGTCTTCCACATCTAATTTCTATTAAATCTGTAACACTTTATGGGATAGACAGGAAAGTTCGTTCATGGACTTATATAACCTAGGCTTTATTATAGTTCAATTTGGCTGAAAACCAAAACTGCGTAACAACTTTTCATTGTCGTCCATTTCAAATTCCAACAAAAACTGTAAAAGTTTACAGAACACATGGAAAATTGAATTTATGATCTTAGATAAACTAAAGTTCATTGTCGATCATTATGGCTGAAACTGGAAATGTCTCATAAGGTTCAGTAAAATTACCCAGTGCTGAATTAGAAACCAGCTTAGATGCCAATTCTACATCACAGATGGATAGACATGACATGCACATACAATTAACTTCTTTTCCTACTTCAAGAGTGCCTAAAAACTGTCCTCTGGCCTGACAATTGAACGAGACCTCCTAAATACTCCTTTGTAATATTTCTTGTTACAAGATCAGACAGTGAATTAGTAAAGAGGGTATGTAATTTACTCTAATGTGAAATACTATTTTCATTTCTATTTTTTAAACAGTACTGATTTTATGCTTTCTATTTTATATATTAAAGACTGCAGGTTAACAAATAACACCAAAAAAAAAATAGTCAGTTAATATCCAGGTATACAAATGGAATCAATATTATTTCATGACCAGCCACCCTGACAGGAAGTTATTTTTGGAGGCATCTATTCTTCAAAGTTACCTCTAACTCAGGTGTAAATGAAGGTGGATATTTCAAATTATCAGAAATTCCCACTTAATATGTATCAAATTTAGGTGGTCAAGGTGGAATGAATATGTACATAAAACCAACAAATACAATATTTTCCCATACAAACCTTTGTGGTATGAAGTCCATTGAAATGCCAATTAACAGCAGAAAATAGAGTTTTAACCCTTTCAGCCCCTTCTATCTCAAGCAACAGCCTCTCAGAATAACATTTTTCTTGATAAGTTGTTACTTTAAAGATTTTTGCTGGAAGAAGTTACCACCTCTTCCCCATAGTTTTTATGTGTGACAATGCACAGCAAGACATACATTTACCACAGATAATGCCTATAAAGCAAGCCGTGGTTCAACATCCAACAATTCCGTATTACATTTACTGTGGACCCCAAGTCTTAGGAAAATTTTCCAGCATTTTCCCCATGTACCTACATATATTCTATCAATTTCAAGTCATGCACCTATTGTCATCAGTATCAAGGAAAATAGACCTGGTAGTGGACAATGGACTAAATATGAATATAATATATGCAGTTCACTCCACAGCATGATGCAAATATGTGGTGGTGGTGGTGATGATGATGATGATAATGACGATAATTAAGAAACTCCTTATGGAAGCAAACAAGGAAATAAGGGACTCTTTTGACTGGTCACCTTGTTGCAGGTCTTTTGCAGACAGGAACAATGGGGTCATCAATGTCCCCCGGCTTGCACCTGCCATGAGAGTCACTTCTCAGAACTACCTTGTTATCATTTTATGCAAGACGGAACATCTTCAAACAGTGGCAAACCAGAAGTACCACCCCACTTCAATAATGATGTAAGCAATTTCTTACCAATAACTGATTATGTAAACTTAATTATATCCTCATTACTGGACATCCTACTTGCATATTTCATTATTTAAAATAACGTACAGAAATTTCCTGCTGTTTGTGGTGTTACATTCTTGAAAAATCCCATGAAAAGTAAAAATGTGATGCACAAAGAATCCACTTGCACAGATATAAGGCTTCATACTTTCACATAAAACTAATTTCAATTCAATGAATGTAGAGAAATAATAAACATAAATGAATAAACAATGAAGAATTGTTCAATTAATGTTTTCATACAAAAAGTTAGTGTATGCTTCATGTGTACGACAGATACATGACCAAATGTGATGGATGATTGAGAATGAACTGCAAATAATACAGAAAAACTGTACTGTTACTAAAGAATGTACAGCAAATGTGACAGACGAACAGACAAATTCTAAACAAAGAAAAGTTTAATAAAGCCATCTTAATTAATTCTATACTGCGTCATACACCAATTCTTATAATGAACAATTTTTGATAAGACCAATAAGTATGATGTACTTCCATGTATGGTAGGGTTATAACAGACCAAATCAGACCAAAACTAAATTTACTTAACTTTCAATGCAAATTCCCAACAACAATCCAAAGCTCAGCAGTTTTGGTGATGTAACATATAATGAACCCATACAGTCCCTCTCATAAGCATTAACCGTTATGTTTTTTGGCCAAAAACGCATGAAGTATCATCATTTATACACAAGTTCAGCATCCTGCAATTTCTAAATGAAGCACATGGAAATGATGGTAATGGAAAAAGTAAAAGTCAGCAGTAAAATTATCCCTGTGCATGACATGAAGGTATTTTAGGGAAAGGAGGTCTAGTTCCACTTCCTTAACCTCAGTACTAGATGCAGGTGAGTGGTCAGTTTCGTACTCCAGCTGCTTTACCCACAAGGAAAGAGGACCTGAGTGGGTTCCAGAGCCAGTTTGATGCTTTGGAAAAGATATATGTCTCTTACTTCTGCCAGCAATCTAATTCTGATGGCTACGGAATGCACACAAACTTCCTCCAAGTAACTACCAATGGTTTAAAACACTTAATTAGGCCATCTTCAGGCTCTTAATCTTTAAAAAACACAATGAGGAAGATAATATACAATTACATAATTAATCACTGCTCTTTCCAGTACAGTAAAATAAAATATGTAAAAATAAATAATATAAAATAGGATACAACATGACAATTGGAGGTATTACGTCAATTATTTACAATTTTTATTCCTTTTTTTAACCAAGGTTGATAAAACATTCACAGTAATTCAAGTATTCCCTTGAGAATTCATAATTTTTATATTTCAGTTTCCTGTGTGATAATTCCTTATCTTCTATGTATAATAAGTAGAATTTTCAACTTGGAGGACTTATTATTTCGTTCCTGGAATCAAAATAAAAATAAGTCTTCCAATTGAAAACTGACATTTATACCTTATTTTACATTACTTGATCTTACATTATTTTATTTTATTCTACTTCTTGAAAGGGCAACCATTAATTATATAATTATATACTGAAAGGGGTTTTCCAAGATTAACAGCCTGAAGATGACCTAATTTAAGGTCCAAACAAGTTGCTCTAATCGACACCCACTTTGTCTACTAAAGACAGTTCTGTTGAGACTGACATCGGTTTTACTTATTCAACTAAACCAAAGCCAACTGAGATGTACCGAGGTAACAATCAAATCACTCATATATCACATTTCATTCTAAACCAGGTTATGTATGAAGATGACAAACACACTTCAGAAAATGGGAAAAAAGTCCTGAAGATGGCAATGTGCGTGTTCCAGTTGGGCACTGACCCTCTCTCACTTCTTAGAATGCTCCCAGCAGATCTTCAGGTAACTGCATGAAACATTACAGCACAAATTACAATTTACAATCTGTGCTCAATTCTTCTAGACAGATGTCAGTGACATACAATAATACAAAAACACATATCAAATATGTATGTGAATATACAGATGTACGTATTATATCTCTAATTCTTTTTTGTTACTTCAAATTTCCAGTGTTTTATTTCTCCGAACACACTTTACTTGTAACTCATGGTACAGAACTCAATGTGTTTCTAGGCCCTGACAATCCTGCAGGCCCGTGACTCAGGGGAGATAACTTTAGAAGCTGAACACATGTCCCACTTCCAGCAACTTCAAGTTCTAGAAATCCATGGCTTTCACCATGACCCTAGTAACTATTCAGAAAACAAGCTGCCTAGAACTTCAGCAGAGTCAGAAGGAAGCAAGCTGGTGTTGCGAAACAATGCTCTCCAACCACTCTCGTCCCTCAGGTACCTCAATTTACAGCACATTAAGTTAGCAGGCTATCCAGGACAGGGAAACCATGCTTCTCCAGCAGCTATTCCACTGGAACCAATTTCAAATGATATTTCAGTCAATACTGGCATTCAACCAACTCCACTGAAGGTAAAACACAAAGGTCGACACGGAGCTGGTACGCATCGTCTTGTATTCCTCCCACCTATGGATGGGGATGGAGACATCCTTCCTTACAAAGTGTATGTTGAACAACAAGCAAGGGAAAGTCTATCAACTTTCACTGGTCTCACCAATCTAGAGTTTGTAAGATTGTTTGGATGTGGACTGCGTGAAATAAATTGGGAGATGTTCGATGGCCTATATAACTTGCGTTATCTCTTGCTGGAAAGAAATCATCTTTTGTTCATCCCAGACTTTGCTTTCTTGGGTGCTCCAAACCTGCATACATTGTCACTAGCACATAACCAGCTACTGGGTCTACAGAGCACCAGCCTGGCTGGCTTATTTGAGCTAGAGAAGCTAGATGTCACACATAACAATTTTTCACATCTCTCTGAATTATCCCTTCCGCCCTTTCCCAAGCTACGCACAGCTGATTTCAGACATAATCCTATAGAGTCTGTATTTGCCAGTACATTTGAAATCATGAATGCCACTTCAATCTTGCATATTGGGAGCAAAGAATCAGCACTTAGCCTCCAACCCAATTCTTTTTCTGGTCTTATAAATCTCAAAGAGCTGAACATCATTAATGTTGGCATTTCCATATTGGAAAGAGAAATACTGACAGGAATGCCAAAGTTGAAAGAGCTGAAGATAACTGGAACCATTGAAATTTTGTCATTTGATGCCTTCCTTGAAGTACCCAAGCTTGAAAACCTTGTGCTGCATCACTGCAATATCCACTCAATTTCCATGGATGCTTTCTATGGACTTTATGGTTTGCTTTACCTGGACCTATCACATAATCTTCTTGAGTCCTTGTCACCAGGACTATTCGATCAGCAGTTCTCACTTCGAGAACTGCTCCTACACAACAATAAGCTGAAGCGACTTCCTCTTGGACTTCTGTCAAACATTCCAGCCAAGATGGTGCGTCTTGATGGCAACCCATGGCATTGCACATGTGCTATGAAGGATTGGAAACCAGCTGTCATCAACAAAATCAAACAGAAAAGTCAACATAACTTTTGCCAATTTCACTATGACAAAGGTAGCATGTGCAACCAAATTCAGGCTGCTGATCGCTATGTGTATGACAAGAGAGTGGCACCACAATGCACCTCACCAGAAAAATTCAAGACCTGGAGTGTGTTCCAAGTGTTACACAAGGAATTGAGATGTAACAAGAAGCAACATGTCAAGACAGACAGGAAGGCCTACTTGAAGAAAAAATATGAAGACTACGAAAAAAGCATCAAACCTACACACACAGGAAGTAGATCAACATACAATTCAACCAAAACATCAACTCATGAAGTTCCAACAACAACACCAACAACAGCAGCAACAATCACTTACTCGGTGAAAACTATTCTGGCATCTCTGGAAAACAGCACTATTACATCTAGTAATAACATGAGAACACAAGAAATCAAAAGCCACAAGACACACATTATAGAAGATGGTGATACAACCAGATTAAATGTGCAGGTGCCATCAACCAGTAGGCCCAATATTCCCATACCTTCACATACTACAGACGCAAATCATTTTGGCATCATTTCAGACAAGTGGACATCTACTCCAAAGCCAGATCTCACAACAATCAACAGTGTAAATACCACAAAGCAAATACAGAGCACAGAAATAAACCTCTCCACACAGACTGTATTCAATGATCAAGATACCAATCCTAAAAGCAAGAAGGAGAAGGAGAAAATGGAGCTACAGAGGGAGACAGAGGACAGAGCAGCTGCCAAACAAAAAATTAAACAAAGTGAAGCCAATTACATGCTGCATGAAGAAAACGGCAAGCTAATCAAACTATCAAAGAAAGCATGGAAATTAGAACAGGAGAGAAAGCGCCAAGAAAAGCTGAAGCAATTTAAGACTCAAAACTAGTAACACTACTTTTCTAGAGTAAAGGCAAGTAAAATATGAAGGAAAAAATTCTAAACGAATGTGTGTGTTTTAATTAAAAAATATTTGTATTAATGATAAATTAAAGGGAATAATAATAGGTTCTATTTTATCTTAAAATTTGTTCTGTATTTTAGCAGTGTTTTTGGAGTGTGATGAACATGATTTAAAATGAAGTTATGAAAGTATGACATGCAATAATCCAACAACTTTAAAGCAATGAATATTTTGTAAGCATGCCATAAGAGGAAACCTAAAAAATATTATGGCAATGCAATATACACTGCACATCAAAGAAAAGGTATTACGACATCCTCAATTCAGTATTCTGGAAGCTACCAGGTTACATTAAATTATATTTGGAGAAGGTAAACACCACCTTATCCAAAAAAAAATTATACCAGGCACATTATCATTTACTGTCACACGCTCAACATGGCTTTGGATTGGGCTTCACAAGCCCTACACTGTTCCACATGCCTATAATTACTTGCCATGACCTAGTTTGCAGCTGCACACTGTCTACTACAATATATTTTCTCCATCCAAATTACAACTTGTCTCAAAATACAAGGAAACCAGTTAATTGTACTTTATAGTATGGTTAAGGAATATGGAATAAAAGAAAGAGTGGGTTGGTTTACATAATGGATGTGGTTTGTACCTATTTTGGCTTAGCGTCTAGATTTGACTAAAAACCCTAGACTTGAGTAGTTTGGTTAGCAATCCACACCACATCAAGTCCTTGATTACTTTTGTATCTAACAAACTAAAAGATAAATGTGAATGTGTATTTGTTTATAGCAAACAGAAAACTTTCAAAATAATAAAATTATCTTTCATATGACTTCCAAAGAAACTTGTTTATCTTAGTTTCACCTACAATATGCTGGTTATATCAGTAGCCTATCTTGACACTGTCAACACATAAAACAACAAACTGACAAATATCCCAATAAAATTAGGTTACATTATGTTAGTGGAAGCTTTCATCGCAGTGTAGCTGAGAACTCTGTTCTTATGGGACATGGTATTATGTCACTGGGCAACTGTTTGTCAACATGTCAAAGAAATACAATCTAAAACATCTAAAGGTCTGAGAATAATCCTTCTTGTCTCAGGTCTTCAGACCACTGAAGGTGAAGGCACAGTTTTCCATGACAACCAACTACATTGCAATATGGTGTCATGTCACAGAGAGAGAGAGTCCTTAACCTTACATCATTCTTGATACATAATATCACAATTACAGACCATGAAAATATAATTTATACATACAGAATAACTGAAGACTTGTACTGCATAAACAGCCTGCATGCTTGCTTTATTTATGAATTTTTTTGAATGCAGCAAGAGTTGTAACCATTCCTACCACATATTTAAAACAACCAGAATTCAATTCCTGAATGAGATATAATTGTAGTTCCTTCAGTCCACCTGGCTAAATGTACTAGAACTATATGTGACCTTGACACTGGAAACTCTACAGGAGTGGTGTAGATGATCAGTCAGGTAAGGTAAAGGTAAAGTGATCCTATTACAGGCCCAGTGTGGCCCAGAGGGTGGGTAGAAGTATAACTCTACTCTTCCATGACCGCGGCATTAGTAGGGGGTGGGTGAGTGGTCAGCAGCACGCCCCGGCCCCACTTTATCCCCTGGGAAAGACCCGGTACCCATTTTACAGGAGGCTTGATCAGTCAGGTGCCTCCCTATAATTACAAGCAATGTTAATCCCAGATCTCTCAGAATATTGCCTTCTGTTAGAAGAATAGAATCTACTCTAAAAGAAGCCATAACAAACTTCAGAATTCTGCACATGAGGCAAACCCCCACACCCTGCCTTCCTGCACTGTTAGGGCCGTGGGGTTCTGAGGTTCTATCTACACCACTGTTCTACATTAACACACAGCCCACAAAATTACACTATTTGGTGTGATTCTTCTGAGTATATTCTTTTTCAACACTTCAAACTTCATAGTTCTGGATGATATGGTGTACTTCTGCTACAAGCTGTGATGTACAACACATAATGGTTCATAATGGAACCTTGTCTGCTGTCAGTTATTGAGGCACGTTCAGAGGACATTTTTTAATGAAAATAAAGGGAACATAATCTGGGATAGACTGCCTGCTTAAAGAGAAACTGTAAGGTCAAAACATTGAGATGATACCAATGTAAATACTGTGCGAGTGTTGGGTTGACAAACTTTGGTTGGACAATCATAGCAACACCAAACAAATTCTACAGTGTTAATGGCAACCATATAAATAAGACTGTATGTAAATACCAATAAAATTTAATTCAATGTTATTCCTTTCATCATTATGTGTCTCCAAAACAGAGTTAATATACAAATAAAAAGCACACAAGCCCTTAAGAGTTTAAATTTCTCAGTCATGTTGGGATACTTCTGCAGTCCTTCATGGAACCTTCTGTAGTCACACAGCAGAACAAATACAAGATACAACACAACACTTTAAATGCATCTATTAAATACAACCATTAACATATCACCAACATGTTTCAACCACTGAGTTACAATTCTGAGGGGAAACACCTTTATTACATATGTGGCATAAAAGGGTTTTTAAACAGCACAATTAATTTCAGAAATTGGTACATAAGAATGGTAAAAATATGTATATCCTGTAAACATTTACATGGGAGTTTGTTGTATCAGAATCACAATGTGGACCAGTCTTGCTATCCAATAATAATGCTGACCATGCCATATTTAGACATGATATCTAATTGTGGAATGTAATAAGACAGAAAACATACACTGAATAAAATATCTTAGCATTTTATGTTTATTGGACCGTGCATCATCTTGATAGTTGAGTAAAAAGAGACAAACTTGATGCCACTTGTTTTAATATTACTTTATTCAGTGCTCAGCATGTTTCGGATGTTAATACATCCATCCTCAGGAGCGTGCGACTAATTCATTGAGTTACTTCATGGGTTGTATCTGTAAGAAGTATAGAAGTGTTGTGTTAGCGTGCTTATTTATTAGGGCGTAGTTGGTCTTGATGCGTGTGGCTGTTTTAGAGAGTGTGTTTTGCAAGTATTAGCTGCCGTGGTGTCTTATGGTGATTGAGTGTTTTGTGTAGCATGTTGTGATAA
>Ga0123357_10001585_pt1 | contig 24298 bp, 16 predicted proteins | sample TergutEmb28metaG_FD_89873 | JGI IMG/M metagenome (GOLD analysis project Ga0123357, IMG submission 89873) | Embiratermes neotenicus P4 segment gut microbial communities from Petit-Saut dam, French Guiana - Emb289 P4 | ecosystem: Host-associated > Arthropoda: Insects > Digestive system > Gut ... | reverse complement strand
TTTTAATACTATTGGGTGTGTTACCCCAGAAAATGATGCCATAGGATATGATAGAATGTACATAAGAAAAATATAGCATTTGTAAAACTTTTCCTGACAACATTGCTTGTACAGCTTTTATTGCGTTCAGTCTGGAAATTAATTGGTCAGTGTGATTATCCCATGTTGAAGAGTGCCATCAGTCACTAAACTTAGAAAATTTGTATGTGTAACATTAGCAGTAGATCGATTAAAGTAGTTAATATTTAACATAAATTCTAAATAATATGTTTTATTAAAGTTGAGCGATGGGAAATTGGCTCTAAACCATGAGGTTATATCAGAGAGTGTTTTGTGTAATGCTATTTGATTTCCCCCTTGATTGTAGTTAGTGACCATAACGGTAGTATCATCTGCAAAGAACACAACTTTAGTGCATTTCTGTTATTTTGGGTAAATCATTATTATAAATTACAAAAAGTAATGGACCTAAGATCAAATGCTACTGTATGCGTTAATTTTATCAATGAGTACTTTTTGGTATATTTCTCTGAGATAAGATTGTATCAAAGTTAGATTTTCCCCACTAATTCCATAATATCTACTAGAATTCCATGGTTAACACAGTCAAAGGCCTTTTTGAGGTCACAGAATATTCCTCCTACAGAATGCCTATTTGTCATGGCTTGTTATATTTCATTAGTTACATTATAAGATGCAGTCTTGGTGGAACCGTTAATTCTCAATCCATGTTTTTTCTTGACTGGTATGTTATTAGTGCATATGTGTTTATTTTATCATAAATATATTAGTTTTTTTACAATCTTATAAAAGGATATTGAAAGAGAGATTGGCCTATAATTACCTTAACTGAATTGTGTCATACGATATATTGTTTTATACATCAATTTTTCTTCTGGCCATTTCAAGTGATCATTTTATTTAGTAGTGTACATTTTTTTTTCTCCCTTTTCCTTGTAAGAAATTTATACTCATCACACATTTTCCTCTAACTTCCAACTTTCTTAAAAATTTTGATTATATAACTTAAAAAAAAAAAAAAAAAGCCAAATGAATGTTGCATTGTGTTGTACATTCACCTTGCTTTACAAAAGTCATACTTGATTCCAAACCAGTGACACTTGACCTACTTTATGTACCCTTTGCTTTAGTTATGTCACAGTTAAAATGCAAGTGGAATCAGATTGACCACTCCCAAGTTATGAATGCAGAGCGATATATATATTTTTTCAGTGCTAAATATTTAAGATACAAGTGGCCAGTGTGGAATAACAAAGCTGTTTCTGCATACAAAGTCATATCCTTAAGTTCCAGAACTGAGTCAATAAAGAAACTGTATATGCTTACCTTTATTACTGGTTGTTCCTGCCATATTTAATGTAGTCCCCATCTGAGTCTGTTCATTGGGCCCAGTGATTCTCCCACTGGTGGAGACAGCACTTGATCTGATTTTTTGTAATCATGTAGGATAGTCAGTGACTGATGCTGAATTTCAGGGACATCCTGGCAACCACCCTTGTATCTGTGGTACCATCCTCAGGAATAAGAGTAAGTCAGATTGGGCTAATTTAGGCAAATAGGGAGGGTAGGGTATCACAGCCATATTTAGCAGCCAGATATTGCTGCATTGATAAAGCAGGATGTGCTGGTGCATTCTTATGGCAAATCTGCCAGTCCTGGTTTGCCATAGTTCTGGAAATTTTCAGAGGACTTGCTTTGTCAGACCTTGCTACACTTCCTTGTAGTAATGCTGGTTAACTCTTTGGCCTGTAGAAACAATGCCCTCACAATCAAGAAAAGCTACCAACATGCTCTCATTGTTTGTCTAGACTTGCCTCGCTTCTGCAGATGAGTAGAGGATGGTTTTATCTACTGGGAGGACTGCTGTTTAATTTCTTGGTCACAACAGGAAATCCTGCTTTTAACTCTTGCATTTCCAGCATATTTTTCATAATTTTTTTAATGTTGTTTTTCATAAGTTTGAACTAAAATGTAAGGTAAATGCTTTGCGCCTTCAAATCAACCATGATAAAGTTGTAGATTGCACTTAGCATGCACCACATTGGACACCCATTGAGAAGCAATGCAGAGGATTGTGGCTGCACTGCTCAGTAGACAGACTCATAACATTGGGATCCCGTGACACCTTGTGGCAGAAAGTTGTACTACTTTTACTTGACATATTCAGTCCTGGTTGTTTGTTTGGAAAATTTGGAGATGGCCTTGCATTCATTCACAACATTCTGTATTATCATGCATGATATCTTAAAAGTTATAAAATAAATAGTGCATGTCTTCTTATATGTCCCAGGGATTAGCCTCAATTTTTTATTTTTCTGGCAACACTATATATGTTTAATGATATTTCTGTGGCTGTGTGTACCTCTGTTATATTAGAGTTTCTGGTGTCCATTCCTAAGTTGCAATTCACACAGCTTTAGCATTCTGACTTGCTCATCATTCTGAAATGATGTACTTCTGATGTAGTGTAGTGTTATTATATGTTCCTGAAATAGCAGAACAGAGCAGCATCTGTATCAGAAAATAAAACTCAATATATTAGACTGAAAAGGAATTTGTACATGCATTTAGGGACTCAATTTTGTGTGTAAAAAGAAATTAACTTTTGAGTGTTTGGAATAGTCTTCACACACAGTGTACTTCCATGGAGTAGAGTCCTCCTGTAAAGGCTGATAATTCCTCAACTTATCACGAAATTCTCATATGCCGAATTCAGAGTCTGTTATCATGCTCTCTAAGAGTTTGACACAGGGTCTTACCTGAGCCATTGGAAACCTGTTCACATTATCATGCCTTATTACTTTTAAAAATTCTTCAGCTTCTACAGCTGTTCTGCACAAGCTGCTCAACTGATGAAAAATCAAGAATTACACATTTGGAACATTCGTAGATTCAGGAAGTCTCATCTCCTCCTTGTGACCTTTACACGTAATAAAAGGCCATCAGCTTCATTTATGTAAAATTCTGAGCCACTATTTCTGTAGTTAAAATTCATTACCAGTTGTTTGTTTTGTTCCAGTATTTAGCAACCAGTCAGAGAGCAGTGACGGAAGTGATTGAGCACTCCTTAAGGCTGCTTCTTCCTGCCGAGTACTTGGCTCGTCAAGTGACACATGATCAGGAGTTATCAGAGTTGGTGCAGCTGTGGGGTGGGCAGGTGCCAGTGTTTGTGTGCACCACAGGGTTCCCAGGTGTCCCTTGCCCTCTGTATGTGTATGAACCTCGTTATCGAGTTATGATGCGACACTGTGCAGAAGCTGGCACTCGTGAATTTGGAATTGTTGCTTGTCTTACAAAGGATCCAGGGAACAAAAGGTAAACCAGATTATGTGTTAATCATTTTTGTTTATTTTACTGTAAGAATGTATCACCATGAAACAGCAATTTCCCATAATCCACTAATACAAGGGAGAAAGAAAAACTTGACCGATCCTCAGTAGACTGACAATTAAGCATGTTTATGTTTCTACAAAAGTGTAACGATGAGCAATTTTATTGTGAACATAACACTTTGAGAGAAGGTGTGTTTGTAACCCAACTCCATAGTAATTTGGGAATCTCAGTTTGACGAATTGTGTGGGTTAGGACAAATTGCTGTTTCTTGAGCGATACACATTTTTAATTAAGGTGATCATTTATTCCACATTTTTAGGGACAGTACATGAAATGAGACTTGTCCTGAACTAATTTTGTCACAGATTTTGTCCCTTTTTATATTCTTCCAATTTCATTCTCTTTTCCTGATAATATTCTTTAGAATGGAGATGTCTCTGGATCTTGTTGGCAACTTTCCTTACAAGGAGAAGACAGTGCTGTACGTGGAGCATTAAACAGTAAAGATGTATGTAAGGTATAACAAACATGATATAATGTTTGTATCAAAGTAATTGTTACTACAGCACCAACCCCGTCCCTGAAAACACCAAGGAAAAAATGGTCACTTTATTGTTAATTAATTCTTTTCTAACAGTTAAGTAACCTGAAGAATTAACACCGCTAACACCAAGACAGGACCTGCCCTTGAGCCCCTTCCAATCATTTCTCACTTTAATGGTGCATTTCCTTAAGGTAAAGGTAAATATAAAGTTGTAGTTGCCATGAAGAGTTTTGGGGAGGAGATACACACTTCCTGCACATTCTTAACGTCACCTGTAGATGGATGTGAGTAGTTGGCATTACAACCTGGGTACTGTGCTTTTTGACAAAGAGCCCAAATATTCTTTTGATGGCAGGTAGTGGAGATTTCAGTACTGGTCTGGGCAAGGTGATAAAGACAAAAGAGTGCCACTTCTGCTTGGAATGAAACCCTGATTATGTATTCTATAGCATTTTTACAGCACTGACACTCCATTCCCCAACATCCATTTGAATGTTATCCTACCTGTTTTTACTTGGCCTTCCACATTACCAATTTCCCAGTAGTTTTTCCACAAAAATTCTGTATGTATGTCTGTATAGTCTGAGCTGTATTCACCCATTGTCATACTCGTAATATCACTACAATAACATTACTGCAGTGTATCCTCAGCTGGAAGCTGTCATAAAAACTTTATTGTATGGAAAGGCTGCATGCACTAGGAGTTTAGAGTCTGTTTTTTCCCTGAGTTTCACCTTATTTTATTTAATACAAGAATCTTCAAGTGCCTTAAATTTCCCAGTAGATGAAGGCTTCTTGTGGGGTTAAGCTGCCATGCTCAGGGACATGACAAAGTGGACACTCTGTAGGTGGACTGTGTAACATACAAAGGTCCTGGTGTGTGTTACCTTAATTTCCTACTTAAAATATGGAAAATGCCTTGTCTATCTTGTTTGAATTCCTGTTTTTTAACTTTTATTGCAGCTATGCTGAGTATGGGACAATGTTAGAAATTAGAGACTGGATTCTTCTGGACAGTGGCTGCTCCATCCTCACAACTGTTGGTGTTCGCCGATTTCATGTACTGACACGTGGGGAGAGAGATGGTTATGACACTGCAAAGGTGGAATACTTCCGGGATCAACCTGTACATGTCGATATGCTCCCAGGTGAGATGTACAAGAGAACTTTAATCTAAATATATCCATCATTGGTGAGTTGGGATAACCCAGTATAATGACTAGGCTGTGGGGTAGGATGACCAAGGAATTGTGGTTGGACTCCCAGCAAGGGCTTGAGATTTTTTGCTTCTCCACAGCAACCAGACCAGCTCTGGGGTCCAATGAGCCCCCTTGTTAGTGGTTACTGGTCAGATGAACAGGGAAGCCACAGTCCCCTGCTTATAATTCAGTCATTAAAATCACTCTGTAAATAATGTACAGAGTTGTTTTCAGTGTGAGCTTTTGCACTGTTTGGCCAAAAGAATGGCACATATTCTGTCATAACTTGACAGTTTCAAAACATAGTATCAGGATATGTGTAACATATAACTGTGAATTTATGCTCTCAGAAAAATGTACTTTGTGATTATAGACTGTAAAAAGCTGTCTTTTCAGAATAAAATTCAAAGTATTTTAAAATGATCTTCTAACAAATGATTAACAGTTCATTGTTGTTGACCTGTGTTGTTGGTCATATTGACAGACCTGAAAGAGTTACATGAGCGAGTTCATCCTAAAGCTTGGCAGTGGTTTCACTCTTTGGAGGCAGAACTGCAGTCTGAGATATTGCGGGCATTTGGTCAGATGCCTGAGTTGGAGGAAGACTGGCCTTCATTGCCTGATGGACCGGCCTGGACATGGTGGCTTTTGGCTTTTCTCCCATTGAGCCAGGAACTGAAGGTGGGAATATTACCCTGCAACTTTAGATATACAGATTGTAGGAAATCAATTCTCATTTTCCTTTTTTTGCTCTTCCTCTACCTTGTCATCAGCTCTCTTGTGTTGTCTTTCTCTATTTTCTTATTTCTTCACTTGCTTCTTCTGTACCTTCTTTTATGTTGTTCCTTGTCCTTCACTGTCTGAATGTCCTCCTGGCAGAAATGGGCTTATAAAACTGACATGTAGAAGGCAGTTGTAGAGTGTTTTTATAGCCCAGTCTACATTATTTTCTGTTTTCTGGTATAACTGCAACATACTCATAATGGGGCAGCCTGGTATCTCCATCTCTCTGCCGGAAGGTACACACTGCAACATGTGTTCTGTAAAGTAAATTAATTACATATGTAAAATTTAACACCAACTTGTTGCACAATTCTTTTATTTGTTAATGCTCCATCATGTTTCGGCCTTAACTGATGGCCAACAATTAGGGCCGAAACATGTTGGAGCATTAATTAACATATGAGAGCATTGTTCAACAAGTTGGTGTTAAATTTTACGTATGTAATATAGTTGCACGAAAAATGTACAACATTAAATTTGTAAAGTAATTACAGTCTACATTGTAGATTTTGTTCACATGGTGCATGAATCTTGCAGCATGTCTCACTGTATATGAGAGAATGAAATCTGATAAAAGACAACACTTCTTTCTGTGGAGGAGCTTATTTCTCTAGTTGCTATAATGCTCAGAAATTCTCTTTTAAATTCTGTATTTATGTGTGCTCATTTTATTGTATATTGAACAGCTGCTGATATCTGTCAATAAATTAAGGATCTGTAGGCTCTCAAATCTTTTGTGGCACATAAAACATTTTCCTGCAGTCCTGCCAACTCTACAAGAGTCGCAGAAGGAGGAAATTGTACACAGAAATTGATCTTCAGATTGTACAGTGCTTAATTTACATTTCCTTCCAGACGTACCATATAGTTCAAGCATTTGTCATAAATTCTGTTTTGAACCTCTTGAACCGTGTCTAACCTTACTTCATCATGTTATTAACTTAGGTCGAGATATTAGCTACGACAAGTCTGGAGAAGCGCTTACGAGCTATTGACAAGACACTGGACCGTATCCAGGTGGCAGCTGCTGCGAGGCAAGGACAGGAAGTAGGAGTATCAACCACACAGGCTCAGCATACTTCAGACACTGTGCATCATTCTGTTCCTAGACAGCAGACTGCAGATTTACTTGACCAGCAGGAAAGGCAGAATCCACGTGTGGCAACTGCAAGTCACCAACTTCCACCCCACATGTTCAATTCCCGATTTCTTGAGGATAACAGAGAGCATTTGGGTGTTGTGGGATCATGCTGACTAGTATGGACGGGCAGGCAAACAAAGAGGTGAAGTAGAGGATCCTCATGGAAAATAAGATGCCGAACAATGAAGTCATCATTGTTACCAAATAGTTAATTGGTTACTGTAGACAATATTATTGCCGAGAAATATTGATGAAGTCATAAATACTGACAACACTAAATTGGAACAGTATGCACATTGCGCTGGGACATCATGACCAGCATGACCATACTTGTATTAACACCATGAAGAAGAGTCCTTCTTTAGAAGTTAATGTAGCAGTTGCTCATATAGTCAGAATTCCTCTTGTTTTATGAAGCCTAATGGTTTATCCACATATTCACAAGAACTCATCACTGGTATTTGTCCTGTGCCAAATTAACAGTCCACATATGCCAGTCTTGTTGCTGTAAGATCCATTTTGATGTTGTGTTTCCATCTACATCTAGGTCTTCCAGTTTGTCTCTTCTATTTAGATTTTTTAAGATTCTGATTTTTTTAAAAATGCATTATTGTGTAGCAAGGCCCAACCCTTAAGTACTCTTGGCTAGTCCTGGAACAGCAAGACTCCGTGACATTAGGGAGGGGAATCGGGTACTCAAACTCAGATTCCGGGGACCTGATCCCATAGTCTACCACCATCTCTCATATGGGTAATGAGAATATTGTAGGAACTGCAAGACATAAGTCTCTAAAATTAACTTGCTTAAAAGGCATGGGGTTCATTGAGAGAGGAGAGCAACCGTAAATAAGTAAATTCCAAAAATATAAAATATATTACAAAAAAATATTACGATGTTTAGAGGAAGAGAAGCAAGGTGCCTATAACTATAGTCTAACAATTTCCAAATCCAGATTTCATTATGGACCTGAACTGCCATTGACCTTGGTCAACTCAGATTAAACCAGCCTACCTGGCAGGTACACAGTGAAGGTGCAGACTATCAGCACAGTGATGGGCCTCATGGCTGTTACGTCCCTTCCTAAGATAATACGCACTCGGCAATACCTCTGCGAGTGGTGCCTGAGAGACCCCTGCCTTCACCCTGTGCATCAGTCTCCGTCTCTGTGTCCGTCTGTCTTGCAAGTGTAAATCCTGACCGTTTATACCATAATTATTTTTCTTATTTTTCAATGGTACTTGTCACTTCAGTTTAAGTTTCCAATGAAACAATAACTGTCCTCATTGACAGTGCACCCTGCTGTTTGTTTGACTTTGGTCTAGATGTTCAGCCTTCCTACATCTAACCATCAGCAAAAACCTTGTATTTCGGTTATATGACGACAAACAGTGTCCACTTTGCAACGTAGTGTAGAATTCCATAACATGTGCATTCTTGCATCATGGCTTCAACATCAACTTAATTTTCCAAAAGTAAATTCTAAAATTTTATACCAATAGTTCTCGTATTTTACTTCATTACACCCATAACTGTATATGCACATTCCTTCTGTCCCATTCTATATTCCTCACTCATACGATTAAATAAACTTTCTGTGTGTGACGTAAACCAGTTCACAGGTTTTATTGAGTTATGTTACAAAAAACTTCCACCAAAATTTTATATGATACAGTTTGTAGCTGTATTAAGCATAGTGAAGCCTAGTTTATAAAAGCTTATAAATGGACTTTTCCATGTATTCCATAAAGTGCTTCACAGATTCTGTTGATTTGACATAGTAGGCTCACACCAAAAGTTACTAGGCAGTTATCTTAGTTTACATGAGGGCATAAATATATTTTACGTTATGAACAATTTCAGGAATTTTTTTAAATTCATTATGGGAGACTTACTGAATTTTGTTTGATAATTTGATATTTATGCATATTGATACATAATGTAGCCTAGTGGCCATTAGGCCATAAATGGACTTTTTTGTTTAGCTTATAAATCTTCCATACACTTTGTTAAAATTGATATGAGGGAGTTCTCATAACCTTAATTCCATTATTTCCATTTTTTAAGTAAGCTCTATAAACTTCAAATAATACCGTTGGTAAGTTTGTGCCCTACATTGTCAAATACACCCTTTACAATCTTGTAATAAACCTGAGTAGTTTCATGGGTATACTGAATTCAGTTGCTTGTTCTTCCCTCCCAACTGAATCATAGGATTTCTGAAAATCTGCAAATAGCTGATGTTCTGTCACAGTTTTGTATTTCCATTCTTTTCTCTGGTGTGTCATGAATGTAGAATACTGGTGTGTGAGCAGTAGTTAATGTGATTTTGTCAAAAGGCACACTGTTGTATTACAGTAATTTTGTCAGTATTACATACCTATAAATTATAGAGGTCTCAAAATGGTGCTAGTATAAGGTGTCTGTTTAGTTATGGTGCTTCGAATTTCAGGGAGACTAAGACTGCATGTAGAATTTTTTGTATGTAAACAACTTGTAGAACAAGCACTTGAAAGACTAAGGGTGAGATGGGAGAATAACATTAAGGTGGATCTTCAGGAGATATGTTGACTGAACTGGCTCAGGATTATATCCAGTGGTAGGTTTTATTATCAGCATTGTTGAACTTGTATTCTGGTATTCAAAAGTCGTTAGAGGTCTCTTGTCTGCAAGTGATGGCAACTGTATCAACTGCCTTTGGTTCCATAGGTAGATGAAATGCTGTATTTATGTCACAGTTTGATTTCTGTCTGTTAATTCTGTGAATGAACCCAAGACTGATTAGATTTAGTTTTATTTAAAAAAGGGGCGACAGAAGTAAAGAGTTTTGAGACGCCTACATTTATTTTTGTAGATTCTGCCTTACTCCATGCTGGATTCTCAGAGCATTAGCATTATTATGTCCATTTAAGATTATCTTCAATGCAGACCTTGTGCCAATCCAATTTAATGCTTTGTATTCCATTCACAGTTCAGTGACAGTGAAGTCTAAAGGTGAAATTTTCTGAAGCAGAAGTTGGTTGTACTTTGTCATTGTAGGTTTCAGACCTGGGTTTATTGAACTGTGTATGTGAAGTGCTGTGCCCTGGGCATTGCATGTCATTAGGGTAGTAGCAAAGGAGCATTTGTTTGAGTGTTGTATGGTGAAACTTCTGGAGCCTTGCAGCTTTGCTGTGCTAAGAGGGGAATAAACTTGTGAGCTAGGAACTTGACAGTACCAGGTGTGGTCTTATGTGTGTTGTGTTTGCATTTGCCAGGTTCCTGCCATAGGCTTATGCAGAAAGATGATATTCTTTCGGACTGAACGCAGATGCTACACTTCTACGCGTTTTTCCATTACTGCATAACATTATGAGCTTTTGTTTGCCAATTACAAGTAATTAATTTTTAGTATTTATTATTTTATTATATTATATTGTTATTATATTTTATTTTGCGCAAGTTGTAGATGATTTTTTTAATCCTGTAACATATTCAGCATTATATGTTTTCATTTTGTAGATGCAGGCATGTCCACAACTATTTATTGTGAACAGGGGAGAGAAGGTGTTATTTGACTTGACATATTTTTCAGAAAGTTACTTGTGAGAAGGTGTTAAAATTTTTTCTTTCTCCCCAAGTTTAAGTAGATCTTAATATAAACAAAAATGCAGCATCTGTTAAGTAATATGAGGCAGTGCTATTTTGAATTTTTCTGTGAAATAGCCAATATTTCTGATCTAAGAAATGCATTTTTTCTGAACTCTTCTCTGGACAGTTTTACTTTGGACAAAATGTATTAGAATAAATTGATATATTGCTTTATTTACTTGTGCACATTGTACTCGTATATACATAAATCTAGGGTAGGTGAGTAAGAGCCCGTAGACACACTGATGGGGTGAACGTGCCAGATGTTTTATCATCACTTACAAATGTTGCATGTGGTGATACATTCATGTGTACTGAGGAGCTACACTGCACCATGCAAGGCTTGATCAAAAAACATTGAGACTAATTCTGAAATTAGACTGAACTTGTAAGTTTGGTGTCCATACTTTATGATTAGGCTTAATACTGATGGATTGGGGTTGCCACTTTGAGGACTTTTCACGTCTGGAGATTTTTCTGTGAAGTCTGTTGTTGCATGTGTCTTAAATAAAATTGTAATTTATTTCATAAGAGTTCATTTCTAAGAATTTCTAGAAGAAAAATGTATGATCACAATATAATTCAATCAGAAATCCAGAAACATGTTTTTTTAAATGGTTTATGCCATAATATATATTTCTGGTGGATAGATCAACATGCCATTGTAGAGACTGTGTGTGTGTTATATCCATTGAAAATGTAGGTGCAAGGAGGATGAAGTTCATTTACCAGTGTATGTACACATACCATGCATGCTGTTTGTGAATGTGAATTCAGGTACAGGATCACTGCTTATGGTTCTTGTGCATTTTGGAGGTTAGTTCATGCGAAAAACCATGTTACATGATTTTGCACTTTGGAAAATTTGAAGAAGGTATATGAAGACAGTTGTTAGTTATATGGTAGTATACTGGCATTAAAAGGCTAAAGAAGGAAGACTGGGTTATGCTAATGTTATAATATGGTTAGTTTCTTTTATTACTGTGTTGAGCACCACAGCTGTCCTGGGGTGTCCTGGAAAATGGAAGCTTTCAATGCTATAGATCTGCTGTGCTTGGCACAGCATTAAAAGAAAGTTCCTGTGTAGGAGAGTTTGTCAGCACCAAGAGTAACAGAAACTATAGAAGTTACAGGAAGGTAATGAAGCAGAAGTGAAGTTGATGGAAGGTATCATCATGGTATAAGTAATACTTCTGGCTGCAGAAGTGACAATAAAGATGCTCAGAAAAGCTTTAATGTTCAAATTTTGTTCACTAAACATGATAGTCATATAATTTCTAAAGTGATGTGATGATAATATATTACTCTTAGGATGAACAGATTTTGGACATCAGCCCAAAAAGAACACAGTGATTCAGAAACTGTATCTCCTCCTGTTTTTTGGTGAAGGTTGCAGAAAGGAAGGGGTATTTATCAGTGATTGAGATTGGCTTTTGCTATTAAACCCAACCAAGTGCATGAATCCCTGCTCTTTCAAATAAGGACAGGGACAGGTATAGTTTCAATACTGTGTTCCTTGTTGAAGGCAAGTTAATGACAATGTCCAGAAACCTTGAAGTACCTAGGAGCAATATTCATATTATGAAACCAAGAAAGAAAGAAAGAAATAAAGAAAAATAAAAAATCCACTGACATCAGAATTGTCACTTGAATATGCTTGTGGCCAACTTCAATGTGTTATAGAAGAGAGTATTGTAAGAAATGTGAAACAGTAGCCCAGTATATTGCATTATAAACTTTCAAAGGGATCATAATGATGTCCTTCAAGCAGAACTGGTGTTTGTAAATAAGTACTGGTGAGTGAACTTAATATTCATTGTGTTTGAATCCAGATTCTGTAATATTCTAAGGGTGCACATTCAGTGGTAAATGTGCAGACACATCCTTAGAAGTATGTTTACTGTAACATGCGTGACATGTAAGGAAGATAAATTTTACATTGTTTTTACTGTGTACTGTGATACAACTATTACAATTAAAACCGACTAAATGCGCTCTTGTTACAATTTCACTTTCACAAAAGCTCTTTTACATGTTTCAGGCCATGAAGGTCCATCATCAAGAAGTCAGTTGTAGAAAATAAGCATTATGGTATAAAGTTATGTCTAAGTGTATGAAGTATTGTGGTGAATCATCAATATGCATTATATATATATATATATATACGTAGGATAGAGTAGAAGAGCTTTTGTTAAATTAAAATTATAACAAGAGTGCATTTAGTTGGTTTTAATTGTAATAGAAGATAAATTTATTTTCGATAAAACTTATAAGTAAGACAGAAACTTAACTGCATTACAGTTATGTAAAATACAGCTTGTTTAGATGATATGATCAGCTAAAAGTGAAAGAGAGTTGAAATCTGGAGGTTCTTTAGTGCTCTAAAGACCAAGAGTAATATTTAAAGATGCAATTTACACTGCACAGAAAACACCCGCATTCTCAGTCATAAAACCAGTCACTGAATGCTGGATAAGGAAATGATTGGTATTTGTTCTGAAGTATGTACAAACCATACAGATATTGCTCTGTGGACATAATGTAGAATATGTAGATGTTAAACCTGGGGATACATAACATAAGCACCATATGTAAAAGGGTTGATGTATGATGAAGAAGGATGGCCACAGCTCCTTGTTATGACCAACAAGGAGTGGAGGATGTATCTGAGGATGTTTGATCTGGGGTACCAGCTGCTCAGTCCCAGCCCAGCTCTGCCTGCCTGAAGAGGTCTTGGGAGTGTGGCTACCTGCTGGAGCCAGGGCTCTCAAAGTAACCACAGAACTGCTCTGACATCAGTCTGATTGGCTTGGGACCTCTAAGAACATCTGACACCTGACTCTGACATGTCCAGTCCCTCCTTTAATGGACTTTTCAGGTGTCAGTGGTCATAATTACAGAGTAGTATGATTAATGCATAAACTTTGTAGGTGATGGAGTTGTCTGTGGTTTGTATTTTATATGAAAGGATGAGTGAATAAAGTTACAGTAGTTGTGGATTGGCAACACTTTGGCCAATAGGAAATCATGTTGCCCTCAGCCTTTTGTCTTTACTGTCTCCACAGTATAGTGAGGTCTGCATGCTTTATAAAATATATTGGGTATTGGAGTGGTCTGTCTGGTGTTGAAGAGCCAGTATCACTACAGAAACTGAAATTCAAGTTACAGATTTTCTCAGAAATGTTCCTGCAAACAGGCGGTTTGTATGTGATATAAAAGTATGAATGTATGATTCATTTTCTAATAAGATCTGTACTTAACAAAATACAGGGAGAATAATTTATGACTCTTGGAGTGTGATGTCTGTAGCATATTTAAGCTTTGCAACAGGTATGTACAGATTGTGATAATAGACCTTCCTGTGCAGTAAATGGATGTCCAATCCACCAATATATATGGAAAGCAACACATTAGGAGAATTTGTGTTTAATTGACTGAACCAAACTTGACAAAGTGGAGGAAGTATAAAAAAATTATTCTTTCTGATTTGCTACTGTTGGACATGCCAGTAGAGTATATGTATCTGTGTTGTAGTTACAGCATGATTGGCTGTTGTCACTTCCTTTCCTTCATGTTGGGGAATTCCAAGCATCCAGATTTTAATTTGAGGAGCATCTTGAAATAACCCACAGTGACTGACTCAGTTTACATGTGCAGATTGTCCATTCAGATGACTAAAAATGTATTGCAGGTTGTGTGATGTTACAAATTCACGTGGTGTTTTCACCAGATCTCTGCTATCTGCATTTATGTTAAGGTTGTTGTTCCCCCCCTCCCTAATATGAATTCCTGATGTGTTGACAGTCACAGACAGGTACTGCAGTCAAGTTAACTTAAAATTAAGTACTAGAATAAAAGCAGACATAAATATGCATTAAAACAGAAGTGAGATGTTTAAAACATATGTATGGCTGTACTGTTGTTTTGTACAGGTAACTGCAGTCATATTACTATCTTAGCCAAAAATAAATGAACACAGCTGGCCAAAACATTTGTATTTTACTGTTGTACTGGCATATAAATAGTCTGCTGCTGTCAGCATGCATTGAATTTTCAGTGATGTCATTTTCTGATCGTTCATTTATGTGAGTGCTGTTTTTATGTATCTGTGGAAAAATAATTTGTGGGATCCACAAGCCAATTACCTGAAAGTTTAAACATTAAGAGTTGCATGCACTCTGTTAGTGACAGCTTGAAATATCACGGCAGGTTATTTGAAAATGATGAGACAGACCTGTGATTTCCTGGATTGTGTGCCATTAATCTCACAGTGTCAGTCAGACCCAGTATTCCAATCCAAGGGGTTAAGTCAGTCTGCCTTGATCTCGGTTACACGAACATCCCTTTGAATTCCTTCGCAAAAATACTATTGGCTTTATACCTTTAAAACAAAGTGTAAAATGAAGACAAGATTTGAATTTACAATATATACATTTTATACTTTGTGAGTGGGTTTGGATTTTATAGTGGAATTATTGCAGTATGTATAAATTCTATCTTACTTAATTTCTGCTAACGATCTAAATGGCAGTGATGATGAATAATTTCAAAGATAACAAAAATTAGTGGAAAAATTATGTTAATTAATTATAATAATACAGAAGTATGGACAAGAACTGTTATGGAATTAAAACTATCTATGGCAATATTTATTTTAGTCGGCCTATTTTTACAGTGCTTCCATCTGAGCCATATTAGAATTGGTGTTTTTATGGTGTTCACATTGTGGGACAAAAGTTTTGTTTCCATGTTGCATTTGCATTTGTTTTAATCATTAACAAAGTACAACACACCGTCTGGCACAGACTACATGTTACTCACTCATACATCTTACAATGTTCATACTAGTTCATAACAGCATTCAATGTAAGGCACTTTAACGTAAGGAAAGTACAACAGTGTCATGTTGTGAGTACATCTTCCTTTGTAGAACAATGAGCATAGAAGATTATTTCCTGATTTGTGCTTTTACCATGTAATTAAGCTATAGGTTGTCTGCAGCTAAAATGGTAATCCAGAGCTGCTGTTTGGAAGATGTAGTTTATGCTCACAGTAAGGAACTCAGTGTCTTTGTTATCTGAAGAAAAATTAACTGTGTAGGCTTTACAGCTGAGATACCTGTCTGTGTAAGAAGTAGGAGTACTTTTTTTTATTTACTATGACAGAATGTAATATTGAATTATTATTTACTTGCCCTTTGAAATCAGTGGTTATGAATATTTAATTTAAAATTCAAGACTCTGGAAGTTAATAGTGTAAATTTGTTGAATGGAAGAAAGAATGTCATATCTCTCAGAAACTTTTGCATTGTGCTCAGCAAGGGAAATGTTGGAAGACAAATTAGATAATTGAGGACAGTAATACCGTCACAACAGACTGTTGGACTGAAGTTGTGAAGATAAAACTGTAGGTGGATTCACAGTATGGAACTCTGGTTTGCCTGTTTTTCCCATTACATAAGAGCTCTCATGTTATCAAGTAATTGACTTTTATTCCTTAATGCTTATTTATTGGCCACCATTTATTTAGGGTAGGCTGATTTTATTATTTTTTATTTTATTTTATTTGACAGCAGAACATGTTGAAGTGATGCAGTGAATATTATTTTTCAAGTGCCTTATGTTCAGTACGTTATGAACCAGTGTGTAGTCTTCTTATTTTAAGATTGCTGAAGTTTTGTAAAAAAAACTTAACTTGCAATTGAATTTGAATGCTTAATTTTGTTGTGTGCATCAAATGAGAAAATTATGTGAATGTGCATATCAGCCAAGTATTCGTATAATCTACTTGTGAAGTGCAGTGTCTTGAAAGTGTGCTGCACAAAGTGGCATGTGAATGGATGATCTTTCCTCATAGGTGGGTGAAACTAAGTGCATTGTGATATGAATAGAATCATTACTGAAAAATATGTGTTACTACTGAATTTTTAGTTTAAAATAGAACATATCATAATTTATATTTCATCATTTCAATTCCAAATACCTTATGTCTGAAAACATAAGTTGACCTGTCCCATTGTTTTTCTTCTTCAGCAAGAGGAACAACAGAACAAAACAACTGAAAATATCATATCCAGGATCTGCATTCTGTTACTGAAGAACTGAAATGTGTTTATGGATATACACATGAGTCTGGTAAAAGAGAGTATTAATCCATATCTTAATCCAAGGATGATTTTTTTTTTCAAGTTGTGACTGTCTTTTTTCAGAAATTTATTAGGGATGTCTGTGTCCTTAGAGCCACAAGAAATGCAGTTCAGTTGATGATTTGCTGTCATGATGCTCTGTTATTATGTATTACAAATAGGCATGTGTTTTGCTTGTTATTAATTGATTTCAGAGCATGAAAAGATGAGATCTGTTGATTTCAGCTTGCATATTTTTTACATGCCTTGTGCTATGTCATATACGTGATTAAGCGATTAAGAGATTTAGGATTACATTTTTGGTGATGTAGATAATGAAACCACTGCAAAATGTTTTAATTACAATATTTACATTAGCCTTCTTGTGACTGTTGTAGAAAAGATTTTTCCATTTGAGTAACGTTACGCAAATTTTTAAGGGTTCTGCATTTATTCATTCTTCTTTATAAAATAATTTTTTTAATTAATATTCTCTAGCATAACCTAATGGCTCCCTCAGCTGTGTTACACTGAAGGATGTAAAATATTGCTGTGTGAAAGTAGAAACAGTTTATTTGTTGCACTACAGGTGTGATATATCAAGTGGGAAATTTTGTAATGATATTGCAGCACTTATTTTGAAAATTTTGAATTGGCTTCTTATGGTTGTTCCTAGAGGTATAGTCAAGCTGTATATCAGTAGATTAACGTCATGTTTTAATACAAGCATGTTTCAACCTTAACTAGCTACAAGTATGAGTAGCAATTATTATATCAAATATTTTATCATTTATCTTCATAATAGGGTTTGGTGCAATCAGTTTAAAACTAGAATGGTCCTGGAAAGTGAAGCAATCTGTGTCATTCTAAGCATCGTATAATTTCATTATGAGACCGTTGCTTTATATTGCAGTTACAGGGAATATGCCAGTTAATAATTTTATGTTTTTAGCTGTTTACTATTGATGGAACATAAAGACATACTTATCGACTGGTAAACTAGGCTAGACATGAAAGTTGTGCCTTAAGGGCCCAGCTACCAACTACACTTCAGCATCATTGCAAGCTGTTCAGGAATTGTGATCTGTGGTACTAGCCACATATTGGGATACAACAGATGCAGGTTTGTATAGTTGGTAACACTGTGTGCATGTATGGGGAGGTGACTGGTTCAAATTCTTGTTGTGTGCCTGGCTGTCCTGACTGGATGCTTGTGGTTTTCCAGTCTGTTGTTGAATGAAGGGATTGCACTTGGTCATGGCTGCCTCTTTCCCTGTGTGTATGTACTTAGCACTGAGGATCATCTTTCCATTCAATTTGATGCCCTGCAGCATCTGCATTTGAAACAATGATTACCCTGGACTCAATAATGTGATGAGGAATAATCCCAGCAGTTTTTTGAGAGATGAAGAATGACCATGGTGATACAGTAGGTTTATATCCAAGTCCTCCTTTAGTAGCTACCAAAATTTGTTATTTTTTGGGAACCAGTTTTTGTTGACAATTTCTCTCTCCCATTGTTTGAGCTTGTGTCTGTTTTTATATAGGATTCGAGTGCTTTTTTCTTCTGGTAAGTGTATTTGTAAGGTTTAATTCATTTTTATTCATTTACTACCCTTCCCCGCACTATCCTGATTCCCTGTGTAGTTCATTTTATGGGTAATGCCTCACATTACACATAGTCATTTTGGGGTATTTGTATACCTTTCACCATTACCATGGTCATTTTCCATATGATGCATTCTCATGACCAACATATTTGACAAACATTTGTTATTGTGAATACTGGCCATCTAAGGAACTACCAATGATTGTGTAATTAATTAAGTTGAGAGTACTATGTTCCTGTGACTGGTATATGCGTGACAGCAGACAAATGATTGGTGTGTTGATAGTATCTCACATCCAATTGTACAGACCACTATCAATGCTGGGGAAGGTGAAGGTTTGTCAAATCAGGCACAGAAACACATTTCCTCATATGAGACATGATCTTTGACTCATTTGTCATATACATCAGCCAGAGCACAACTTTACATTTGATTTTGTGGGTAATATACCTAACCTCCTGGATTGGCCATCAACATTTTATTGAAGTCGGATGGTGTGAATGTCACTTTTAGCACGGATTGGAGATCGAGCATCGGGACAGGCTAGATGGCACCAATTTATTCTGGTTTCTCCGCTTTAACCTTGTCGACGTGTTTAGACCAGCCAAGGGCTTAAGCCCCGGCCGCTCTCATGATCATAGTGACGCTCAAGGACTCTTACTACGGTAAAATAAAGTACCACCGAACTTGCTGAGAGAGCGTAACTTTTGAAGTTCCCAAATTCATCTGACACAGACCACGGGCGGAATATCGGTTCATTGTACTCGTAATCTGTGACATCTTCTGTGCCTCGTAAGAGGGAAAATTCCCGATATTTTGGGAAACTAGTATTTGTTCACGTACCATTCCTGGTACTGCTAAACACTTGACGGTGGATGCAAGACAAAAGGTGGTGGGCGAGTAAGCGCAGCAGTTGGGAAGATGTGTATTAATTAGTGCTTATTTGTGCTTGTGTGATAAGTGACTCGATTTGTTTTCGAAATATGATCAAGTGGATACATTTGTGTACATCAGTTGTGGGGGACTTTCTTATTTTGTTGACTGATTGTGATTAACGTGACAGAATATGTCGAGTTTTATCAACCAAAGTTCGACACGGAGGTCAGAGTGAGTGTCAAGTTTGTAGGTTGTTTGTGATTAACGCTTTCGTTTTTAATAATTTCCTTATTACTGTTTGTAGCGTTTAATTCTAATTTTCATATAAACTGGTTTAAATTTTCAGTGATACAATGGATGACGATATTGACGACAAGGATGACACAAAACGGTATGTGTTTTTCATGATGAATACGTTTCGTGTTTACTTGCCTAAACCGAGTAGTGTTAAAGATGGAGAAAATAAGTGTTCATGTTATATTTCGTTATTTAATAGAAATAACCACAAATCGCACACAAGAACACCCAAGTTTGTATGCTACAGAAGTACTGAGAAACTGTGTCAGCAGTTATTACAGGGGTATGGACAGAAAACCTGTGTTAGAGTTTGACTGAATATGGATGGCAATTTGATATAGCTACAGCTTTGTAAGGAAGCACCGGAATAGGTTGTAAAATGTCTGATAGAAGAATTACTGGACAAGTTTTTTACAACATATATTGCCACTAACCATTAGCAGGTTTGGTTACCTCCAGGTATTCTTCTTCGTACTTTTTCCCAAACATTACAACATTTCTGTCATGTTTGGAAGTAGTGTTGAAAATAAATTCTGTAAGTCGTCTCTGAACTTCTTTCACATTTCAGTGAGTGCTCTTAATAAATTTACAGAGCCATCCAATAAATTTAGTTTGAGTTTTGAGAACATGATAAAGTTGTATTGAACAGTTGCCTTACTGATGGGCCTGTGTTGAAAGGCAGATTATCATGATACAAATTCCGTTTGTTTGGCCAAAGATTCAATCTTTCTCATTGAATTTTCTGTTGGAAATGGATATCATCATCATCCTCCTCATATATTTATTTTTCCATAGATCCGTCATAGTTACATCAACCAAGGATATAGAAATTGTCATTAATTCATTATAAAAACATATATACATGAACATATACACATATGCAACAGTTGTGTATCATATTAAGGATACTTGTCAAAGCTCATAAAATGCATTCATAGTGAAATACAAGAGAATTAATATAATCTTGTATAACAAGACAATATTAAAAACATATTTATATTAACATATTTACTATATAAAAACATAGCTTTCATATTTTTCTCTTTTCCTTATAATTAAAATATTCTTCAATTGAATAAAAGGAATGTTGATATAAAAAAAAACATTTTAAGGTGTTTATAAAACATTTATGGTCATTAGATGAATTTTTTGTGTATTGCAGAAGAATGAATATGTGTACTGTGAATACATCAGCAATATTTTCATATCTGTAAAAAGTTCCCTAAATGAATCTCTTGTACTAATGTTTGCTATAATTCTAATAATTTTCCTTTTGAAGTATAAATACTTTATTACTGTAGGAGGAATGTCAGTCCCTTTTAAAGGGGGAATTGTTGATATGTTGTTGTGAACAGGGGTCATAATATTCTGAAAATCTGGTGGCCAGATAAATATTTTGGTCACCGTAGAAAGATGAATCCAAATATTCTGGTGCCTTGCACAGGCTGTTGGCCTGCAGGATTAATTTCTTCCTATTGTTGCACTGCTTGTTTTACAGGGGTGCTGATAAATCCTTAGCCTGACCAGGAAGGAAACAAGCTAATGTTTCTGTTAGAATGGCATGAATTTCCTTCGGTACCTTGCCTTGCAGGAAAAAAATCTTGATGACAGCTCATGTCATGATGTTGTTGAAATCATGCACATCCCTGACATGCTTCCGAGCTTGTTTCCTTCCTGGTCGGGCTAAGGACTTATCATCTCCCCGGTAAACATGTACAGGCCAGGCATAAAATAATTCAAATAAAATTGAATTCAAGACTAAGATTAATTGTTATGACTTATGCATGTATATTGATTTTTATTCCTTTGCCTATAGTTTGTTACAGTGTGCTATTAGTGAGGGAAAGGGATTAACAGAACTTCTGAGACTTTTTTTAATATCGAATCAGAAAACAACTTGTTAGTTCTTTTTTGTGATCACTGGTGACCAGACAAACCTCTTTCTTGACTGCAGCTTGTGGAAGAACAATTTTGTAATTGTCATTTCCTTTGATATTCAGAAATCATTGTGATCTAGTTCTGATGTAACTGTGACCTTCAGCACTTGTGATTACTTTATTGTTGTGGGATACCATAGAGTCTTCCATTGGAAAAATGTTGTGATGTTAAATCATATGTTGAAAAAACATTTTAAGAAAACCAGATCTGACTACAAAATAGCTGGTCAGCTGACATCTTGTATAGTCAAGCCATGTAGAAATTTTTAATTACAGCTTGCTATTGTAAATTTATGTTCATGATTTTAGTTTGATTTATTGTTTGATTGTGTTCCACTGTTAATATTCTTGTTTATGCTAGGAAATCACGAAACTTGAGTGAAAAGAAACGACGTGACCAGTTCAACATGTTGATCAATGAGTTAAGTTCAATGGTCTCAACAAATAGTCGTAAGATGGATAAATCTACTGTTCTTAAATCCACCATCTCTTTCTTAAAAAGTCATAATGGTGAGTGATATAATCTTAGTGTACTCATGATGTAATTTTCACTTGATGTAAGATAAGATCTGGAACTTCAGACTTTGTAAACATGATTGAAGCTGTATGTGATTTGCTTACACAGTTTTTAGTTTTTAATATCTTGGTAATTGGGTTTTTGTTCTGTGTTCCGTATTGTGGTTTGTACTTCCAGTTATGATCCTTATCTCTCCTGTCCCCTCTCTGTCTGGCAAGGGCACATTGGATACAGAGCAAAGTTTTTATTTTATTCTGTGATCTTAGGATGTTATTGTAAATTAATGATGACTGGCAGAAGGGATTTATAGCTTAAGATTGTATCTGAACCATCAGGGTGACACTTTTGGCAGATTAAGTTTGTTCAGGCTTTGTTAGGACAGCTTATTTAGGTGTAGGTTGGAATGGTTGTGAAGGTAGCTTGTATAGTAGCAGAATTAGTTTTCTTATTGATGTTTATTTCTCTTGGCAGAAATAGCTGTACGATCCCGTGTTCATGAAATTCAAGAGGATTGGAAACCATCATTCTTGTCAAATGAAGAATTCACACATTTGGTTTTAGAAGTATGTATATTTTTTGTGAGAAGACCTATAGTTGTAGAGGAAATGCTTTAGTAATCAGTTTTCAAAATTAAATTAGTACTGTATACCATACATTCATAGGAATCACTAGAGTGAAATGCAGGAATGAAGGTGGGTGATTGTGTATGTGCTGGCTGGTGTTCGAACTGGCAAGGCAGTGTCAGTTGGCTGAAGTGTTTGCTGACAGGAGCTTTTTATGTATTGGTGTTGTAAGGTGATTTTAAGTGTTGTGGTGACATGATTCCATTTCTTCATTAAAATAATTTTGTTGCTGAATCTTAAAACATGGAAGAAGGAGGCACTGAAAATGAAGAGTGCTAGGACCTAAGCCATTTACGGCATTGCCAGGGGTTAGGATCAGTTGGCTGAGGCTTGTAATTGGGCTTTGAACCAAATGAAGACTTGTTAGCAAGACACAATTTTCTGTCAGTGCAGGTGGCGGATATGGCAGTTCATTTAGCAGGAAGAGCATAAGTGCAAGAAACTAGTGACTGGTTGTGATGCGTAATAAAATTTGCTGCATTGCATAAGTGTTATTATGTTAAGGGCTGGGGAGTTTTCCATGGCATAGAAATTATTTGTAAAAATGATAAGTTGCAGGGTGTGAAGTGAACCAAGATCCCATGCTACAAATATTGAAGTGTATGGGGTTCAAGTATAGGAAGTGTAATGATGAGGGAGAGCTTTTGATGCAACAGTATAACCACATGAGCATGTTCTTGAGAAAAGTGCTTGAAATTAGATGTAGTGGTACAGCTCATACTTCTTATTTGGATGAACCTTAGATAAAGAGAACCACAAAAAAAGCAGGGTACTAGCAGAGAATGACTGGTGCTTCTGGCAGTGTGGGTAGTTGTCGATGTAGATAGTGATTTGGTTTGAGCCCCTTCGGTCCCTTTGCACCTAGGCCTTTAGATGGGCCCTTTGTGCCACACAATCTGATGTCAAGTCATGAGAGCCCTGTTCCTTTACTAAAGTTTCAGATTACCCCCAGACTTAGACTCTTAATGTCCTCTGCGTCCAAGTAAAAGGACCCCAAATATGCATGTTTGAGTGAAGCCAAAGGTTTGCACTCACACAAAACGTGGGCTGAGGTGTCTTCCTCTGCTTCACACCTACATAACGGAATATTGGTCAGCCCCACTAAGTAAAGGTGTCTTCACAGGGTCTTATTTCCAGTAAAAAGGCCAGTAACAATCCTGGATTGTGTCTGTTAAAGGACAATAGTCTGGTTTTTGCAGTTGAACTAGGACCCAGAATCAGTTATTGAGCCTGTCTCTGGGTACTGATAAGACCTAGCTTTCAGAGTTCCCAGTCAAGGAGCCTTCCCTCCAAGTTCCCCTCACAGAGCTCCCATAGAGAGAGATGCTTCATTTACCAAGTACTCTTTTACTGTCTCTCAAAGTCCCCGGTAAATGAATCCTCCAGGTTCTCCAATGGGGCCCCTATAGAGAGAGATGCATATCTCCGAGGCCTTCCTTTACATGTCTTTATGTCCTTCAGGGCCCGCAGTAGAGGATCGCTTCTTCCAGGTTCCACTCACAGAGCTCCCATAGAGAGAGATGCTTCGTTTTCAGAGCCCTCTTTCATCTGTCTGTACAGTCCCAGTGAAACAAGCCCCCCTTCAGGTTCTCTCACGGGGCCTGTATGAAGAGAGGTGCCCATTTCCAGAGCCTTCTTTTACACATCTTTTGTAGTCCCCCCCCC
>Ga0123357_10001584_pt1 | contig 24314 bp, 6 predicted proteins | sample TergutEmb28metaG_FD_89873 | JGI IMG/M metagenome (GOLD analysis project Ga0123357, IMG submission 89873) | Embiratermes neotenicus P4 segment gut microbial communities from Petit-Saut dam, French Guiana - Emb289 P4 | ecosystem: Host-associated > Arthropoda: Insects > Digestive system > Gut ... | reverse complement strand
TCTCCGACAACGGCGCCACGCAAGAAGGCTCCAACGCCCCCCTGCGCGGCTTCAAAGGCGACGTCTACGAAGGCGGCCACCGCGAACCCGCCGTCGCATGGTGGCCTGGCCACATCGCCCCCGGCCGCGTCACGCAAGACCTCGCCATCAGCCTCGACCTCATGCCCACCTTCCTTGACCTCGCCGGAATCGCGCCCCCGCACGACCGCCCCTTCGACGGCATCAGCCTGAAAAACCTCCTCCTCGAAAACAAACCCCTCGGCGAGCGCAAACTTTTCTGGAACGGCCTTGCGATGCGCGACGGCCAATGGAAACTCGTGATGGCCGAAGGCCACCCCGAACTCTACGACCTGACCGACGACCTTGCCGAAGCGAACAACATCGCCGAAGAGCACCCCGCCCGCGTGCGCGAGATGGTCGCCGCCTTGGAAGCGTGGAAAAAAGACGTCGCCACCGGCGCGACCCCCCAGCCCAAAAACCAAGCGGGGGTGGAGAAACTGGGAAAATAATTCGTCCCTCTAAAAACCGCGACATCATCATTTGTGATGATATGCCGGATTTTACCCGTAACTAATAGTATGTGCCCTTGCCTGCGGCCTCCCTCGTTGCGGATGCCGCAACCATCAATCCTGTCCTCTAAAACCGCTCTTAAAAACCACTCGTCCCTCGCTCCCCTTTTTTTATGACATCCCTACGCATGACCACCACCCGCATCCGCCCGTTCGCCGTCGCCGCGCTCGCGCTGTCCCTCGCCGCCTCGCTTCCCGCGCAAATCACCAGCAGCGGCTCCTCCGACGGCGCCGCCGGAGACTCGCGCATCGTCGTCCCAGCCAGCACCGGCTCCACCATCCAGCTCACAAACAGCTCGACCTACACCTACACCAACTTCGTCAGCGCCAACGGCGGCGCGGCGTCTGCCGCCACCGGCGCGACTCTCACGTTCGCGGCGGACGCAGGCTCGCTGTTTATATTCACCAGCAACACGGCCACCAGCGGCGGCGGCGCCATGATGGTCGACACCGGCGCCACCCTTAACATCACCAACGCCCTTTTCATGGGCAATCAGGGCGCCTTTGCCGGCGCCATTTTCAGCAGCAGCGCCGCAACCACGACGGTGAACCTCACCAATGTCTCCTTCATCAAGAACGCTTCCACTTCCGCCGTGGCCGCCAATTTTGCCGGCGGCGGCGCCATCTGGATGGGCAATAACACCCTGAACCTCAATGTCACCGCTGGCAACTCCTCCATCTTTGCCGGCAACACGGCGGGCGGTGTCAGCAACAGCATCCATTTTGCCAACAACACCGCCGGCGCGCCCCAACTCAACGTCAACGTCGAAGCCGGCGCCTCCCTCGACATGCTTGACCCCATGAGCGGCAGGCTCGGAAACGCCGCCACCGTCATCCTCACCGTCACCCAGACCGGCGGCGGCGTCTGGAACCTCGGCGGCGCAAATGTTTTGAACCCCAACGCCACCAACGGCTCCGTGGCATTCACTGTCACCTCCGGCACCTTCCACCTCTACCGCGTCAACGAATCCGTCGATGCCCCCGACGGCGTCACCTATAAAGCCGTCGCCGGCAGCCTGGCGCTTACCGCCGCGTCCACTGCCGCGACCAAGTCATTCTTCACCCTCAACGGCGGCGCCACCCTCTCCGCCGGCGGCGGCAACACCATCTCCGCGAACGGCTCCATCAACCTCCTCGCCGGCTCCATCCTCTCCTTCGACATCGCCGGCGCGGTCAAGGAAGGCCTTTCCACCGCCACCTCCCTCCTCACCCTCGCCGCCGGCGCCAACTACAACATCCTCAACGGCAACCTCCTCAACTCCACCATCAACTTTGAAACCTGCGCCTCCGGCAGCTTCAACCTCCTCACCGCCGGCGCCCAACTCACCACCGCCCTCAACACCGCCGGCCTCCTCTACACCGCGCCCGCCGACTGGACTCCCACATTCTCGATAACCGGCAACTCCCTCTGGGTGACCCTCGCCTACTCCGGCGCCATCGCCAACAACCTCCTCACATGGACCGGCCTCACCAGCCCCAACTGGCTCGCCGACGCCAACTGGACCTCCCCCACCGTGCAAACCTTCTCCCAACAAGACGTCGTCAACTTCGACGGCACGCCCACCCCCAACACCACCGTCGCCCTCGCCACCACCGCCACCGCCAGCGGCATGTTCATCAGCGGCCCCCTCTCCTACACCATGACCGGCGCCGGCATCACCACCGACAACACCGGCGTCCTCGGCCTCGCCACCGCCAACGGCAAACTCACCCTCGGCGCCAAAGGCACCGACACCGCCATCGACACCACCACCCCCTTCACCGGCACCCTCACCCTCGCCAACGCCGCCGCCAACAACTTCACCAACGGCATCGACATCAACTCCGGCGTTCTCCGCTTCTCCAACACCGCCCAACTCGGCGCCCCCCTCTCGAAAATCAACCTCCTCAGTGACGCCGCGAGCGCCGCCCCCGCCACCCTCCAAATCGCCGCCGGCGCGACCATCACCTTTGACAGCGGCAACGCCACCACCAACCGCCTCGCCATCAGCGCCTCCAAATCCGCCGACTTCATCATCGAAGACAACGCCACCCTCACCTTCACCAACAACTCCGCCGGCGCCATCACCCTCGCCGCCGGCTCGACCCTCGGCATCACCACCGGCGCCAACACGCAACTCAACTTCACCGACAACACCGCCGCCACCGGCGGCGCCATCAGCGCCACCGGCACCAACACCCGCGCCACCCTCACCGCCGGCGCCGGCTCGCAAATCACATTCACCGGCAACAACGCCACCGCCGACGGCGGCGCCATCGCCGCCACCACCGGCGCGACCCTCACCCTCACCGGCACGGCGGGAGGCGCCAACGGCGGCGCCTTCCTCTTCGACTCCAACACCACCAACAACCGCGGCGCCATCTACGCCCAAACCAACGCCACCATCAACATCGACAACGCCACCTTCACCAACAACACCAACCAAGCCACCAACAACGGCGGCGCCATCGGCATCATCACCACCAGCACCCTCAACGCCACGAACGTCGTCTTCACCACCAACACCGCCGGCGGCAGCGGCGGCGCCATCTTCAACAACACCGGCGCGCAAACCACCATTCAAACCGCCACCTTCACCGGCAATCACGCCGGCGCCAACGGCGGCGCCATCGCCATCCAAGCCGCCGCCGCCAACCCCAGCGCCCTCACCCTGCGCGACTTCACCCTCACCGACAACACCGCCGCCACCAACGGCGGCGCCATCTACACAGGCACCAACGCCGCCATCACCCTCAACCTCAACGTCAGCTCCGGCAGCGCCTCCCTCATCGCCGGCAACCAAGCCGGCGCCACCCCCGCCCCCAACGGCATCTATTTCGGCGGCGCCACCGCCACCACCGCCCTCAACGTCACCATCGCCACCGGCGGCGCCCTCGACATGCTCGACCCCATGCTCGCCGCCGACAGCGCCGGCCCCCTCACCATCACCCAAAACGGCTCCGGCACCTGGAACCTCGGCGGCGCCAGCACCCTCGGCGCCACCACCGCCAACGCCGCCGCCACCTTCACCGTCAACGCCGGCAGCACCCTCCACCTCTACCGCACCGGCGAAAAAGACACCACCACCACCCGCACCGCCGCCGCCGGCAACCTCGCCATCGCCGGCGCCGCCAGCGCCTTCACCCTCGCCAACGCCGCCACCCTCTCCATCGGCGGCGGCAACACCCTCGCCGCCCCCGACGGCGCCATCAACCTCGCCCCTAACTCCACCCTCGCCCTCGACCTTGCCGCCTTCGCTGCCGACCCTGCCATCACCTCCCTCCTCACTCTCAACTCCCCCGCCATCGCCGGCAACGGCTGGACGCAATCCCTCGACCTCCTCAACCTCCCCGCGCTCTCCATCGCCAGCGGTGACACCGTCAACCTCGTCACCCTCCTCGGCGACGCGACCTTCGGCGCCGACGCCACCACCTTCCACCTCCTCACCGACCTCGCCGGCACCGGCTACACCCTCCAATTAAACGCCCCCAACGGCAACATCCTCCAACTCTACTACCTCGCCACCACCCTCACCGCCAACAACGTCCTCACATGGGCAGGCGCGACCGCCTCATGGACAGCCCCCACCAACAACTGGAACGCCGCCGCCCTCACCGGCCCCCTCACCGGCACCGCCTTCACACAAGCCGACATCATCAACCTCACCGACTCCACCATCGCCCCCCTCATCACGAACCCCGTCACCACCACCCTCAACGTCGACACCACCACCACCGCGACCATCGCCGGCATGTATGTCAGCGGCAACCAATCCTACACCCTCACCGGCACCAACATCATCGCCACTGCCACCGTCGGCACCCTCACCGGCAGCGCCGCCGCCAACGGCAAACTCACCCTCGGCGCCATCGCCCCCGACGCCGCCGGCACGCCCCTTGCCGCCACCTACACCGGCACCCTCACCCTCGACAACGGCGCCAACAACTTCACCGCCGGCATCGACATCCTCTCCGGCGCCCTCGTCGGCAACGACCAAACCCTCGGCGTCGGCCCCAGCGCCGGCATCCTCAACAACGGCACCCTCACCTTCACCCAAACCACCAATGCCACCTACGCCGCCCCCATCACCGGCAACGGCACCCTCATCAAAACCGGTGCCGCCACCCTCACCCTCACCGCCAACAACACCTTTGGAGGGACGACCTCCGTGTCGTCCGGCGCCCTCCTCCTCGGCACCCCCGCCGCCGCGCTCGCGTCGAGCGACATCAACGTCAACGCCACCGGACTCCTCGGCGGCGTCGGCACGGCGGGCGGCAACGTCACCGTCAACTCCGGCGGCACCCTCATGGCCGGCCTCACGCATAACGACACCACCACCACCGCTCCCGAAATTCTAACCATCGCCGGCGCCCTCACCGTCAACGCCGGCGCGGCCCTCCTCTTCGACCTCTACGGCAGCGGCACAAACGACCTCATCAACGCCGGCTCCCTGGCCTTGGTCGGCACTGGCACCATCGACATCAGCAACGCCTACACCGGCACCTATACCCTCATCAACGCCACCAGCGCCCTCAACCTCTCCGGCGGCGCCCTCGCCATCACCAAAAACGGCGACGCCCTCACAGGCCGCGTCACAGGCCACAGCACCGCCGACGCCACCAACACCAAACTCCTCCTCGAAATCGGCGTCACCAACACCACCAACACATGGACAGGCGCGGCGGGCGCCAACGGCAACCTCTGGAACACCGCCGCCGCAAACTGGACAAACCCCATCGACACCATCTTCTACAACGGCGACTCCGTCACCTTTGCCCCCGCCACCTCCGGCTCCATCACCGTCGATACCGCCGTCACCACCGCCGGCATGACCGTTGACACCGCCAGCGCCTACACCTTCGACGGCGCCGCGATTACCACCAGCACCAACGCCACCACCCTCACCGCCGCCGGCGTAGGCGCCGCCTTCGGCAAACTCGTCAAACAAGGCGCCGGCACCCTCACCCTCGCTAACACGGCGGGAGGCGCCACCAACACCTTCGAGGAAGGCATCGACCTCCAGCAAGGCTCCCTCACCGGCAATGCCGACACCCTCAACACCACCCGCAACGGCATCACCACCGCCGCCAGCACCACGCTCACCTTCGACCAAGCCGCCGCGGCCACCTACGCCGCGAACATCCTCGGCTCCGGTGAACTCGTGAAACAAAACCTCGGCAACCTCACCCTCACCGGCACCACCACCTACACCGGCCCCACAACCGTCGCCGCCGGCAACCTCACCCTCACCGCCACAAACCAAATCGCCGCCAGCGCCACCGTGACCCTCCTCGCCAGCGCCACCCTCAACACCGGCGCGAACCCCCAAACGCTCAATAGCCTCAATGGCGCGGGCAACATCGCCACCACCGCCGGCGGCAACCTCACGCTCATCAGTCTCATGCCAGGCAGCGTTTACTCCGGCACGATAGACGGCGCGGCCAATCTCCTCATCCCCATCGGTGCAATCACCTTCACGGGTAACAATACCAACACCGGCACGACGACGATAAGCAGCGCAGCCGTGCTCACTCTCGGCGATGGCAGCGGAGCCAACGGCACGGTGGCAGGCCCGATTAACGTGGCCGGCTTCCTTTACCTCAACCACGGCTCCGCCAACACCACCCTCGCCAACGTCATCACCGGCACCGGCCTCATCACGAAAACCACCACCGACACCGGCACCCTGACGCTCACCGGCAACAGCGCCGCCTTCACCGGCGCCACCACCATCGCCGCCGGCGCCCTCGTCATCGCCCCCAACGCCACCCTCCTCGGCCAAACCACCCTCGCCGCCAACACCGCCCTCGCCGGCAGCGGCACCCTCGGCAACCTGACAACCCTCGGCTCCGCCACCATCACCATCGGCGACCCCAACTCCGCCACCCCGCAAACCCTCTGGCTCACCGGCACGCTGACCCTCGCCGGCCCCACGACTCTCAACTACGACCTCTTCGCCACCGGCACCGGCGACCGCATCAACGCCGCCGGCGGCCTCGTGCGCACCGGCACCGACACCATCTCCATCACCGCCAACAGCAGCCTCAGCGGCACCTACACCCTCATCACCGCCGCCGGCCTCACCCCCACCGCCACCACCAACCTCCTCGGCGCCCCGAACAGCGCCCGCTCGACCAGCCACTTCGAGCAAGACGGCAACAACCTCAACCTCATCATCGCCACCAGCAACATCGCCGGCCTCGTCTGGGACGGCACCGCCGGCGCCACATGGCAGGACAACACCGCCAACTGGAAAACCGACGACGGCAAATTCCTCAACGGCGACTCCGTCATCTTCGACGACACCCGCACCGGCGCCAACCTCGTCAACATCGCCGCCGCCGGCGTCCTCGCCACCGGCATGACCCTGACCACCACCACCGCCGGCGCCTACACCTTCACCGGCGGCGCCATCACGACCAACACCACGATGAACAGCACCGCCACCGGCGCGCTAGTCAACGGCGCCCTCACCCTCACCGCCAGCAACGCCGGCCTAATCATCCTCAACAACAGCACCAACGCCTTCGCCAACGGCATCTACATCCTCGGCGGCACCCTCCAAGGCAACGCCGACACCCTCGGCACCACCGCCGGCATCACCAACAACGCCACCCTCGTCCTCTCGCAAACCACCGCTGCCACCTACTCGACCGCCATCACCGGCACCGGCGCCCTCATAAAAACCGCCACCGGCGCCCTCACCCTCGACAACGCCGCCAACACCTACACTGGCGGCATCACCATCCAGCAAGGCGCGCTAACCCTCCTCAACAGCGGCACCGCCACCCAAGGCCCCATCGCCATCGCCACCGCCGCGCAACTCCGCGTCACGAGCACCACCGCCTATGCCATTGCCGCCCCCCTTGCCGGCAGCGGACTCCTCGCGGTTGACCTAGGCGGCGGGGCATTCGCCTGCGCGCCAGCGACTGGGAGCGCCGGCGTCCCGCCGGCATTCACCGGCACCGTCTCACTCGCCAACTCCACCTTCACCCTCGCCGGTGACAACACGCTTGCGCTCGCCGCCGCCACCCTCGCCATCGACGCCGGCAACACGACCACCATCGCCACCGGCACGCAAACCACCGCCGGCCTCGCCATCAACGGCGGCCTCCTCACATTCAGCACCACCATCCCCGCCGACACCACCGCCGCCAGCCTCATCAAAACCAACACCCTCGCCCTCGCCAGCGGCACCATCCAAATCGCCGTCCCCGTCGCCCCCGCGCTCGCCTCGACCGGCGCGAGCCTCTTCCAACAAGCCAGCGGCACCGGCGCCCTCGACACCCTCATAAAAGCCGCCACCGTCACCGGCGCCGCCGCCAATCTGAAACTCATCGACGAAAACAACACCCCCGTCGGCGCGACCCAAACCGCCCCCATCACCCAAAACACCATCAACATCGCCACCGGCACCTACGGCTACGCCCTCGTCAACACCGCGACCACCCTCGACGTGAACTACCGCCTCACCTCCCTGACCCTCACCGGCAGCGCCCCCCTCGCGCTCGCGCCCGTCGCCGGCGACACCGGCATCTTCACCGCCACCATCAGCGGCACCGGCAACCTCGCCATCACCACCACCCTCGCCAACGTGACCCTCACCGCCGCCAACAATTTCACCGGCACGACGACAGTGACCAGCGGCACCCTGGTTGCCGGCGCCAACAACGCCCTCGGCGCCAACAACACCTTGGTCGTAGGGGCGTCGCTTGCGACGCCCTCCGCCTTCGCCCTCGGCGCGAACACGCAAACCCTCGCCGCCCTCACCACCGCCGCCAACTCAACCCTCGACCTCGGCGCCGGCGCTCTCACCCTCGCCAACGGCGGCACCATCTCCGGCGCCCTCACCGGCGCAGGCGCGCTCAACCTCACAGGCGGCAACCTCGCCATCACCAGCGCCAACCCCGCCTTCGCCGCCGCCACCACCATCGCCCCCAACGCCACCGCCACGCTCGCCGCCCTCAACTCCCTCGGCGCCACCGGCGCAATCACCAACAACGGCCTGCTCACCTGCGACAACGCCGACAGCGGCACCCTCGCCAACCCCATCACCGGATCGGGCACCCTCAACCTCAACGGCGCCGGCGCCACCACCATCACCCGCGCGAACACCGCCTACACCGGCCAGACCAACATCGCGCCCAACGCCTCCGCCATCCTCACCGACGCCGCCGCCCTCGGCAACACCGGCACCGCCAACATCGCCGGCAGCCTGACTCTTCAGCCTTCTGGCCTTCAGGTTTTCAGCCTTTCCGCCGCGGGCAGCGGCACCCTCACCCTCGCCGCCACCACCGCCACCACCACCCTCACCGGCAACAACACCATCGCCACCATCAACGCCCTCGCCACCAACATCGTCGCCGCCACCCCCAACGCCCTCGCCTCCGCCCGCCTCAACATGACCGACGCCACCATCGCTCTCGCCGCGCCCAATTCCACCCTCGGCGCCGTCACCATGAACGGCGCCAGCCGCCTCCTCTTCGCCACCCCCGCCCCCACCGCCACCGCCACCCTCGCCAGCCTCACCGCACCCGCCGGCGCGACCCCGACCCTCGCCTTCCGCACCAACATCAGCACCGGCGCCAGCGACACCCTCAAAATCACCACCTCCGCCGCCGGCGCCTTCACCATCGACATCGCCAACACCCCCGACCAACCCGCCCCCACCGCTGACAAAAAACTCAACCTCATCGACACCACCACCGCCGCCAGCACAGCTACTTTCGCCCTCGGCAAAGTCACCGGCACCAGCTTCAGCGGCCAGATGAACGCCCTCGACATCACCTTCGACCCACTCGGCGGCACCCTCCACATCACCCAAGGCCAGGCCCTCGGCCCCACCGGCGGCGCCATCGTCGCCAACGCCACCGGCGCGATGCCCCTCACCTGGTTCGCCGAACTCGACACCCTCGCCAAACGCCTCGGCGACCTCCACATCTCCCCCCGCGAAAAACCAGGCCTCGACCTCTGGACACGCGCCTACACCCAACGCCTCAACGTCAACGCCAAAGACACCCTTGTCCCCTTCACCGAAACGCAATACGGCGCCGAAGTCGGAGCCGACTACGGCGGCCACCCCGCCGGCGCCAACAACAGCGCGGCCCTCTACGCCGGCGCCTTCCTCGGCCTCGGCAGTTCCCTTCGCAATGTCAACGACGCCAACACCAACAGCGGCGACACCACCAGCACCTACGCCGGCGCCTACATCACCATCATCAACCCCGACGGCTGGTATGTGGACGTGGTCGGCAAATACAACCACTTCAAAAACACCTTCACCGCCCTCTCCGACAACGGCCCCATGAATGCCGCCTACGCCACCAACGCCCTCGGCGCCTCCGTCGAAGCCGGCAAACGCATCGCCCTCACACGCCACTGGTATGCCACCCCCAGCGCGCAAGTCGCCGTTGCGCAAATCGACGGCTCAAACTACGCCACGACCACCGGCAACCCCAAATCCGACCTCTCCATCACCCAAGCCTCCACCAGCACCCGCCAACTCCGCGCCGGCGCCCTCGTCGGCTACCAATTCATCACGCAAGACGGACGCGCAATCCAACCCCACGCGAAACTCTACGCCGCCCGCCAATGGACAAACGGCGGCACCATCACCGTGCGCGGCCTCCAATCCAACCTCCCCGACCAGCACGGCCCCTATTATTCGACCATCCAAGGCGCCCGCCTCGAAACCGGCCTCGGCGTGAACTGGCAAGTCCTCAAACCCCTGCAAGTCTACTTCGACTACGACACCGCCTTTGCCCGCGACTACACCAAACCCTACGGCCTGACCTTCGGCCTCAACTACGTCTGGTAACTAACCTTTCCCTCAACCCACTCATCCCGCTCGTCTCACACCTCCCGCAAGTCCCACTCCTCCCACCTTCCCATTTCCCTTTATGAAATCCCTACGCTCGACCACCTCCTGCCTCCGCCCGCTCGCCACCGCCGCGCTCGCCCTCGCGCTCACGCTTGCCCTCGCGCCGCTCGCCACGCCCACCACCCGCGCCCAAGTCACCACCGGCACCACCATCACCCTCAACGCCGGCGACTCAATGCCCACCGCGACCAGCATCCCCGCCTCGGGCGGCGCCACCATCATCTTCAACGCCGACATCATCTCGACCGCGCGCATGGACTTCGGCGCCATCGCCGCCAACAAAACCCCGCTCATCTTCCAGTCCGGCGACGCCGCCTCCGGCGCGTTTCGCACCATCACCAACACTGCCTCGGCGAACGGCTCCCACATCTTCCTGTTCACGCTGGACACCAAAGACATCACCTTCGACCACATGATTCTGCAATCGGGCAGCGCTGGCGGCACTGCCGTCCCCAACGGCGGCGGCGGCGCCATCCTCTTCAACACCTACACCGGCGGCAACCTCACCGGCGCCATCACATTGCACGGCATTTTCGCCATGAACAACAATTACTCCGGCGTCGCCGGCGGCGCCATCAATGTTAACGGGGCCAGCAGCCTTGAGTTCACCGACGCCCTCAGCTTCACCGCCAATCACACCAACAACGGCAACGGCGGCGGCATCCAGTTTGGCGGCACCACCCTCACCTTCGACGACACCGTCAGCTTCACCGGCAACTACACCGGCGTCACCAACCAAGGCGGCGGCGTCAACCTCAGCAACACCTCGCTAGGCGCCACCTTCAAAGGCGCGGCCATCTTCACCAGCAACACCGCGGGCACCTTTGGCGGCGCGATTAACATTTACAACGCCAGCGCCCCCCTCCTGTTCATGCAAAGCTCCACCTTCCTCAACAACACCGCCGGCATCGGAGGCGGCGCAATCACCGCGTTGGGAACGCTCACCTTCCAAAACGGCGCTTATTTCTCCGGCAATAAAACCACCGCCGCCTTCGCAACCGGCACCGAAGGCGGCGCCGCCATCTATGCGCGCGGCGACGTCACCATCGCCGGCCCCGCCACCTTCATCAACAACAACTCCGGCGCCGCCGGCGGCGCCATCTTCATGGACACCCTCGCCACCAGCCTCGTCGGCCACACCCTCACCCTCGACGCCACCCTCGGCGACATCACCTTCCAGAACAACATCCAAAACGCCGCCACCACCGCCACCAACAACGCCATCGCCATCAAAGTCAGCGACACCTTCACCACCACCCCCGTTCTCATCCTCAACACCGCCGCCTCGCACACCATCGCCCTCCTCGACCCCATCGCCACCGTCACCCTCGACGCCACCGGCTCCACCTACGTCGTCCAAAACGGCGACGGCGCCACCCTCCTCGACACCTACGCGAGCAACATCGTCGCCTCCACCACCATCAACTCCGGCAACTTCCACCTCGCCAACAACGCCACCTACGGCGCCTCAACCACCGCTGGCGATTTCAACATCGCCGCCACCGGCACCGTTTCCGGCAACGGCGCCATCCAAGCCGCCACCCTCGCCCTCGACCCCGCCGCGCAACTCCTCGCCGCCCCCGCCGAAACCCTCACCCTCAACACCGCCACCCTCGCCACCCCCGCCATTAACTTCACCGGCGGCGGCACCCTCGCCCTTCTCGCCGCCACCTGCGCCGCCCCGCTCGCCATCACCGCCAACGGCTTCATCGCCTCCAACAACACCCCCCTCACCGCCTCGCTCGTTGCTGTCGCCAACCCCGCCAACACCACCCCGCAAACCCTCGCCTTCGACGCCACCGCCCCCCTCACCATCGCCAACGGCGGCACCCTCGCCTTCAACCTCTTCACCGGCAACACCAACGACCTCCTCACCGTCGCCAACCTCACCCTCACCGGTTCGGCCAACATCATCACCCACGGCGACATCGCCGGCACCTACGAACTCATCTCCGCCGGCAACAACATCTCCGCCTGCAACTTCTTCACCCAAGCCGCCGGCGCCACCCTGCGCTTCGACGCCACCGGCACCCAACTCTGGCTCGACCTCGTTCTCCAGAACAGCCTCACCCACTGGACCGGCGCCGCCGGCGGCATCTGGATAAATTCGCTCTCCACCAACCTCAACTGGGACAACGGCGCGGGCGACTACAGCTTCATCAACGGCGACAGCGTAGTCTTCGACGACACCGCCACCCTCAAAACCGTCACCATCGACCCCGCCGGCGTCATCGCCTCCGACATGCTCGTGAACAACACCGCCAACAACGACTACACCATCACCGGCACCGGCGCCATCACCACCGACGCGGCAGGCGACCCCACCGCGACCGGCAAACTCACCAAAACCGGCGCCGGCGCGCTCCTCTTCACCAACACCGGCTCCAATAATTTCACCGCCGGCATCGACATCTCCGGCGGCGCCATCGGCATCACCGACGGCAACCAACTCGGCGACGGCGGCAACGGCATCCACTTCACCGCCCCCGCCGCCCTCCTCGCCAACGCCGACACCACCCTCGCCAACACCCTCAACATCGACCCCGACACCACCGCCACCCTCGACACCGGCGCAAACACCCTCGCCTACACCGGCACTCTCTATTTAAACACCACTGGCACCCTCGCGAAAACCGGCGCCGGCACCCTCCGCCTCACCACCGACAACTCCGCCAACACCGGCAACATCCTCGTCAGCCAAGGCATCCTCTCCCTCGACGGCCCGACTGCCGCGCTCGGCGGCGCACTCGACATCGCCACCGCCGCCACCCTCGCCGGCAGCGGCTCCGCGACCGGCACGGTCAATGCCGCCACCGGCGCCATCATTTACCCAGGCGCGACAACCGCGGCCACCGCGCCCGTCACCCTCAACATCGCCACCCTCAACCTCAACTCCTCCATCCTCAGCTTCAACCTCTTCGCCACCGGCGCCAACGACGCCATCCACGCCGGCACGCTCAACCCCGGCGCCGCCCCGAACACAATCAACATCAGCGCATTCCAATCCGGCACCTACAACCTCGGCAACCTCGCCACCCTCTCCAACTCCACCATCACCATCGGCGGCATCACCCCCGTGAACGGCGCGCGCCAAACCGCCACCCTCGTCCCCAACGCCACCGACCTCCTCCTCGAAGCCGCCGCCGACATGTCCCGCATCCTCACCTGGACCGGCGCCGCCTCCGGCACATGGACCCCCAACGACGCCGACTGGACCGACAAATCCACCGTCACCCTCTTTGCCGGCGGCGACCGCGTCATCTTCGACGGCACCACCGCCCCCGCCGCCGCGCCCCACACCATCGCCATCGCCGGCAACGGCGTGAACGTCTCCGACATGATCGTGCGCGACTCCGCCAACTACACCTTCACCGGCGCCGGCATCACCGCCGACCCCGCCACCCTCATCTCCGGCACCGCCATCACCACTGGCACCGGCACCCTCACCAAAGCCGGCGCCGGCACCCTCGCCTTCCAAAACGCCGCCAACACCTTCCTCGGCGGCATCACCCTCGACGGCGGCGCGATAACCTACACCAACGTCGCCCAACTCAACACCGGCACCGCCTCCATCAACTTCACCGGCAACGCCACCCTCTCCAACCTCACCGGCGTCTCCTCCACCCTCGCCAACAACCTCACCGTCGCCGCCGGCGCAACCGGCACCCTCAACGACAACGGCGCCAACCTCACCCTCTCCGGCATCCTTTCCGCCGCAGGCTGGAGCGGTGGCTCCTCAATCGTTTCGAGCGAAGCGACAGGCTCGACAAATCCAGAATCGAAAATCGAAAATTCCAGCACCCTCGCCAAAATCGGCGCCGGCACCCTCGCGCTCACCGGCGACAGCGCCGGCGCCGACTCCGCGAACCTCATCATCGCCCTCAACCAAGGCGCCACCCTCCTGAACAACACCACCTTCGCCGGACGCATCGACGCCGCCGCCGACACCACCATCCTCAACGCCAACGGCACCACCAACAACACCAGCCTGCGCATGGCCGCCAGCTCCACGCTCACCGGCGCGGGCGCCTTCACCGGCTCGACGCGACTCGACGGCGCCGTGTTCGCCGACATCGCCGCCAGCAACACCCTCACCCTCAGCGGCAGAGTCAACGGCCCCGGCGGCTTCCTCCTCGCCAACACCGGCGAATTGCAACTCGACGGCCCCAACTCCCTCCGCAACACCGGCGCCACCGAAATCGACCAAGGCACCCTCCGCATCACCGGCGTCAACGGCTCCTCCACCGGCATCTACGCATCCATCCCCACCGGCACCCTCGCCATTTTCGACACCTTCATGGTCCTCGACAGCTACACCATCGCCATCTCCGATTCCACCACCATCGTCGTCCCCAGCAGCACCCTCGCCTTTGACGACTACGGCATCCCGCCCACTGCCGACACCCCCGTCACCATAGCCATCCCCGAAAGCAGCTTCGATTTTTCCGGCAGCACCATCATCATCCCCGGCCGCACAATCATCGCCTCCGACACGCTGGTCGCCCTCGCCAGCAGCACCCTCACCGTCGAACCCAGCGTCAACCAAGCCGGCACCATCGCGCAAAACATCATGCTCAACGGCGGCACCCTCGCCTTCGGCCTCGGCAACAACACCGCCACCAACGAACTCACCGCCAACGACTGGTCCGGCGTGAAACTCATCCAAGGCCCCAACGCCGCCACCAGCGCCATCACCGGCACCAACGACATCATCCAGATCGGCTCCGGCAACTTCGCCCCCGCCCTCCGCAACGGCCTCATCGTCGCCGTCAACGCCCCCAACGCCCTCACCGTTCTCAGCAACACCACCAACAACTTCGCCGGCCTCGTCCGCATCGACAGCGGCACCCTCCAAGTCACCGCCACCACCGACCTCGGCGCCCTCGGCGCCGGCAACACCGCCAAAGTCGCCCTCGCCGGCGGCGCCCTCCAAATCAGCACCCCCCTCACCACCACCCGCGCCATCGACCTGCGCACCGACGGCATCATCGCCGTTGACGACGGCAACGCCACCCAATGGAACACGATTACCCACACCTCGACGACATCCCCAGGCTACACGCCCCTCGCCAGCCTCACCAAAGCCGGCTCCGGCACCCTCTCCGTCAACGGCAACACAGGCATCCAGTCCACCAGCCTCACCGTCGCCGAGGGCCGCGTCATCCTGCGCGGCACCCTCCAAGGCCTGAACACCAACACCACCGTCGCCATCAACGCCGCCGCCGCCCTCGAATTCGCCTACACCGCCACCAGCAACGCCAACAACCCCGTCGGCTTCGTCGGCGGCACCGACGCAAGCAACCTCTATTATTACTCCACCTCCGGCGTGAACAGCCCCGCCTACACCGGCAGCGGCACACTCGAAGTCACCGCCGGCAGGGCCAACTTCACCTCGCCCAACACCACCATCGCCAACATCAACATCACCGGCGCCACCTCCGCCGCCATCCTCGCCAGCAACCTCCCCGTGATGAACTTCGGCCCCGCCTCCACAATCACCGTCTCCAACCAAGCCGTCATCGTCATGGGCGCCGCCGGCACAAAAATGGGCAACCTCACGATGAACAACGGCGGCACGCTCGCCTTCCTGATGAGCGCCACCCTCGTGCCAACCGCGACCGACGCCGCCACCGGCATCATCACCCCCTCCCACTACATCGGTTACGGCGACATCTACAAAACCCTCACCCTCGCCACCCTCGCCTCCACCGGCACCGGCAACAACCTCCTCTTCAACACCAACCTCGCCCTCAACCAAGCCGACCACATCACCGTCGCCGCGACCACCACCGGCACCTTCAATATCGGCATCACCAACTGGGGCGCCGTCCCCGCGCACTATTCCGCCTCCCTCGAATTGCTCAAAACCCCCGACGGCAGCGACGCCGCCTTCGTCCCCACGACACCCACAATCGACTTCGGCCTCTTCAAATACACCGTCTCCTCCACGAACAACGCAGGCCGCATATCCGTCACGGTCACCGGCACCGGCGCCATGAGCAACTCCGCCGCCCTCATCAACTCCGCCGCCGCCGCGCTCCCCCAAAGCTGGTTCGCCGAACTCGACACCGTCACCCAACGCCTCGGCGAACTCCACTTTGAAAACCGCGAAGCCAAAGCCGGCCTCTCCGCCTGGCTCCGCGGCTACGGCGAACGCCTCAACTACAACGCCAAACTCACCGGCAACACCTTCCACGAAACCCAATACGCCGGCGAAGCCGGCGCCGACTGCAAAATCGCCGGCGCCCCCAACAACGTCTACCTCGGCGCCTACGCCGGCTACGGCTCCGCCCAACGCGACTACAACGCCACCGGCGACGCCACCAGCAACAGCACCTTCGGCGGCGCCTACCTCACCGTCAGCACCCCCGCAGGCTGGTATGTCGACGCCATCGCCAAATACAACGCCTTCAAAACCAACTTCACCGCCAACTCCCCCACCAACGAACGCGCCACCGCCGATTATTGCAACCGCGCCCTCGGCGGCTCGCTCGAAATCGGCAAACGCACCGACATCGGCAACGGCCTCTTCTGGGAACCGCAAGTCCAAGGCGCCCTCACCTCGCTCACCGGCGGCTCCTATCAAACCAGCGCCGGCATGACCGTCACCCAACTCCCCGCCACCATCCTCCGCGCCCGCGCCGGCCTCCGCTTCGGTTTCGACATTGAAACCGCCCGCCGAGGCACCGTCAGCATCTACCTCAAAGCCTACGGCGGCAGCCAATGGGTCTGCAACGGCCAGATCAACATCCTCACCGCCTCCGGCCAATCCAACCGCTACTCCCCCGTGATCACCGGCGACTACCTCGAAGCCGGCGCCGGCCTCGCGTGGAGCTTCGCGAAAGCCACCCAAATCTACATCGACTACAGCACCACCGACGCCGCCACTTACATCAAACCCTGGGCCTTCAACATCGGCCTCCGCCACATGTGGTAAAAACCAGGAAATTCCCATCACCCATATCTCCCATCACTCTCATTCCTTCCATGTCTCCCATGAACATCCGCTTCCTCGCCATCGCCCTCTGCCTTCCAACCACCGGCTTGCTCGCCCAACAAGTCACGCCCCCCGCGCAACCCGCCCCCTCCGGAGGGACGACCTCCGCATCGTCCGTTCCCATCGCCACCCCGCCGCCCCCCGCGCCCGCCACACCCGCCACCACCGCCACCGACGAAGTCGTCAACATGTCCGTCTTCCAAGTCACCGGCGCGCAAGACCGCGGCTACCAAGGCCTCAACACCACCAGCGGCTCCCGCGTCAAAACCGACCTCAAGGACGTCGCCGCCTCCATCTCCCCCTTCACTGAAGAATTCCTCTCCGACATCGGTGCCACCACCATCGACGACATGCTCACCTACGCCGGCAACGTCGAATCCGGCGACGACGACACCTCCGACGGCTTCAACAACTCCAGCGCTCGCCAAGCCGGCAACCTCAACAACAACTTCCGCATCCGCGGCCTCTCCGCCAACGTCACCTCTAATTACGTCAACACCGGCGTCCCGCAAGACCTGTATAACGTCGGACGCAGCGAACTGTCCAGCGGCGCCAACTCCATCCTCTTCGGCATGGGCTCCCAAGGCGGCATCCTCTCCCTCTCCAGCAAAACCGCCGACGCCCAACGCAACCGCCTCTCCGTGAAATACACCATCGGCACCTGGACCAGCCCCGCCGTCAGCGGCATCCCCTACCAGCGCGCCACCTTCGATTACAACCTCGTCCTCAAGCCAAGGACACTCGGCTTCCGCCTCCTCGCCCTCTGGCAGGACGGCGGCAACCAAAGCTGGCGCGAATGGGTCAACGACACCCAGAAACGCATCAACCCCCTCATCTACATAAAACCCTTCAAAAACACCATCATCAACCTCAGCTACGAAGGCGGCAGCCAGCACAACTCCACCTATTACAACTGGAACGCCAGCGACGCCCTCTCCGCCTGGTTCGCCAGCGGCAGGCAAACCATGACCGGCTTCGGCGCCGCGTATCAAGTCCCCGGAACAGCGGCCATTAACGCCGGAGCCAACGGCAACCCCGACTTTGTCTATAACCAGGACAACGGAATCATGTATAATTTCCGCCAGTCCTACCAAAGCACATCGCAATATACACTCGCCAACAAAGACACCTCGCAAAACGCCCCCGTGCGCCTCCCCGCCTCCCTCTCATCCTATTACTACAACCCCGTCGGACCAGGCGGCATTCGCTCCCAGAATTTTGAAGACTGGTCGGCGGTCCTCCAGCAAAACCTCGGCCCCCTCAGCCTCGAACTCGCCTACTTCCATAATAATAACCAATCCATCGCGCACGCCCCAACCTCCACCGACATGCCGCTCCGCGGCGACCCCAACGCCTACATCTCCCCCGCCAACTGGGGCGGCGGCACCCCCGACACCGTCCTCCCCAACATCGCCACCGACGGCACACCCTACACCGGACGCCTCTACATGGAAGACAACTGGAGAACCAGCTACCTCAACGAAAGAAACAACGTCTACCGCCTGACCGCCGACTACAACCTGAACCTGAAAAAATACGGCAACCACCGCATCATCGCCCTAATCGAACGCTCCGAAAACAGAACCTTCAGCAACCTCACCAACGAAATCCTCGTCGACAACAACCAGCAAGCCATCAGCAACATCACCGACCCCACCGGCGGAGCGAACCAAATCACCCGCCGCCACTACGTCACCGAAGGCGACTTCTCCACCTACTACGGCGGCGACTGGCGCACACCCATTGACAACATCGTCGTCGGCAACAAAATCTACCACAGCGCCTACGTCACCGCCAAAGCCAACCTCTCCGACGTGAAAGCCGCCACCGACTCCCTCTCCCTCACCCTCCAAAGCTCCTGGTTCAACAACCGCCTCTCCACCATCATCGGTGGACGCGTTGACGACGTGAACTACAGGCAGGCGCTCAGATCCCTCGTCACCGACCCCAACGACCCCCGCATCCTCAACAAAACCAACGTCCTCAACGAATGGGCCTTCAACGGCGCATGGGCTCCCCCCAACCATTACCTCCCCTACACATTCACCACCGGCGCCGTCTATCACATCCCCCTCCTCCAAGACCGCATCTCCGCATTTGCCAACTTCAGCACAAACCGCGGCACACCCTATTTTGACAGCCGCACCGTCCTGCCCAACGGCGCCCTCCCCAACCTCAGCAGAGGCACCAGCACCGACTACGGCCTCATGTTTGACATCTTGGGCGACGGCAAATGGTTCATCCGCGCAAGCCACTTCGACACCCGCCAATACGGCGACCCCGCCATCTCCATGAACACCGCCAACCCCACCAACGTCGTCCTCGCCAGCACCGACCTCTATAACATCTACGACGCCCTCTTCTTCCTCACCCCCACCGGCCAAACCGCCCGCCCCACCACCAACAGCGGCATCTGGCCCAACGGCACCGGCCCCGGAAAAGGCCCCATGACCCCCGAACAATACGCCGTCATGCCCCCGACACCCGACCAACCCTGGGGCACCCCGCCACTCTACAACGCCGCCACCACCGACGTCCGCTCGCAAGGCTACGAAGTCGAACTCACCGGCAACCCCACCAAAAGCATCACCCTGCGCTTTGTATTCTCATACTCGAACCGCCAGCGCACAAACGTCATGCCCGAAATATTTGATTTCTTCAATCAGCACATCCCCGATTGGCTCGACATGGCCTCCCGCACCAACCCCGACACCAACCTCCCCTACATCGTGACCACCGTCAACGCCAACGGCGTCGTGACAGCCCAGACCCCGCTTTATGATTACGTCCAGAATGAATTGGACACCGTGCGCAACAAACTCCTCATCCAGTTGCTCCGCCAAAGCGGCGCGATGGCCGCGCGCCCGTATAAATTCAACATCACCGGAAAATACACCTTCCAGAACGGCGACCTCAAAGGCCTCGCGCTCGGCGGCGCCCTGCGCTACCAATCCCCCAACCTCATGCCCGCCTCCGTCCCCCTCTATCCCGACTCCACCTCCGACAACCCCCTCGGCATCAACCCCGGCGCCTACCAGAACGGCAGCAGCGGCATGGTCAAAGGCACCTCGCTCACCTTCTGGGACGCCTTTGTAATCTACAAACGCAAACTCTTCGGCGGCCGGACAACCGCGACCTTCCAGCTAAACGTCATGAACGTATTTAACCAGAACGTCATCACCGGTGGGCGCGTTCTCCAGTTTGTTGATCAAGCAGGCAACACGAGCGTGCAACTCCGCCGCACCTACGTGAACCCCCCCCGCACCTACCGCCTCTCCGCGCAATTCGACTTCTAATCCTAAATTCCGCGGTTGAGATGGGAAATCGCATCGGTTTGGAAGGCCAACGGCCTGATCCATGGCAGCCCAGGGCAACGCCCTGGGTTTCAAACTTTCAACCTGAAAACACCTTTCACCCCCGCCTAAAATTTTGAACGCAAGCCCGGATTTCGGGTTAATCAAATCCCCGCGGTCTTGCGCAGGGTCACGGTGTTGCCTGTGCGCTCGGCTTTCACATGGAGGCTGTCTTCCAGCATGCGCACCAGGTTTTCCACCTGGTCCGAACGCAGCGTGGCGTTCACTTCCGTTTTTTCCAGCTCGGGGTCCGCGATAACCAAGCGAATCGGGGCGTTGTTTTTATTGAATTCTTCGACGACGCTCGACAGGGTCTGATCCTCGATGTCAAGCATGCGCGGGCGCCATGCGGTCATGGTTTCGATTTTGTCCGGCGCGAGGGTTTGCACGTCAAAACTTGTCACGGTCGCGGCTTTCGTCACCACGGCCATCTGGCCTGCCTTCACGAAGGCGGTTTCTTGCGGCATGTTCTTGTTCGCGACGACCTGCTGTTTGTCCTGCTCGGCGTTTACGCGCACGGAGCCTGATGTCACGAACACTTCCACCGAGCCGCCGTCGCTCCGGACGTTGAAATTCGTGCCCGCCGCGCGCATCCTCACGCCGTTAACCTCGACGACAAACGGGCGCATGTTATCCCTCGCCACGCTGAAATTCGCCTCGCCTTGGTTGAGTTTCACAAGGCGCAATTCCGGCGTGTAGCTGATTGAGATGGATGCCCCGCGGTTCAATTCCACGGTCGTGCCATCATCGAGCCTGCTTTGCTCGATTGTCGAAAGCGTCACGTCTTTTGCGCCGAGCGTGGCAACCGCGGCGCTTTCTTTCGCGGGTGTTGCAAATGGGCCGGAGCCAGACACGAGCAGCGCCGCGCATGCGGCGGCGGTTGCGGTGGCGAGCATGCCGGCGGCGAGCGCGCGCCAGCGCGCCCGCGCCCATGCGAGAATCATCAACTTTGGCGAAGCCGGGGCCAGTAAATCACGGTTGGGGCGCGCCGCGTGCTCGGGCCGCCAGTCCGCGAGGATGTCGAGTCGCGCCCAGTGCGCGCGCTGGCGTTCGTATTCCGCGCCGTGCCGCCGGTCGGCGGCCAGCCAGTCCAGGAAGGCATCCTGCTGCGCGCCGTCGATTCCGGCCTCCACGCGAACCGCCCAACTGGCGGCTTCTGAAATTATTTTTTCCTGCTTGTTCATTCGTCAAAAACCGCGGCGCGGCGTGCGCGGGGCGGTGTGTTTTTTAAAAAAGGCGCTGAGTCTTTTGAGGGCTATGATCGATTGCACCTCGACCGTGTGCTCGGCAATGCCCAACTCGGCGGCTGTCTCGCGCTGGGACAGGCCGTAGATTTTGCGTAGTGTCAGGACTTGGCGGCATCGGTTGGGAAGTGACTGGATGGCTTTGGTGAGTGTTTCGAGTTCCTCGGCGCGCGAGACGGCGCTGGGAACATCGGCGTTTTCATCCATGATGCGCGAGTGGTCGAATTCCGCTAGGGAATCTTCCTTGGCGATGGCGAGGCGCCGTGTGCGCATGAGCGCGAGGTTGCGCGCGATCACGAACAAAAACGCCTTTGGCGAGCGCACTTCGCCTGCAAGCCGCGCTTGCAATGTGCGGACAAACGACTCTTGCACGATGTCATCCACATCGCAACCGCTCCCGAACTGGCTGCGCAGCCACGCGCGCAACATCGACTCATGCGGTTGCAAATGCCTGGCGAACCATTGCGTGGAGTCGAAATTTTGATTTTGGTCTTGGGGAGACATTGGATGGAAGAACTGGCATGAATCCAAGGCCAGTATTGCGCGCAAACGCAAGCAACATCACGCGCGATGTCTGTTTTCCCCAAAATCACAAAAGCATTGATGAAAATCACGACTCGCGCATCTCATACGTGCTCTCCGTTTTCGTTTCCACTCATGAAATCATGCTCTCCCGCGCCCGTGTTTGCCGCGCCCGCCGTTTTTACGGCGTTAGTCGCCGCGCTTTTTTTTATGACCGGCTGTCCGATGCGCGACAAACCCGCTGCGCCGCCAGCCGCCGCCGCCTTTGCCAATCCCATCGGCATTGGCGCCGACCCTTGGGTTGTCCAGCATGAAGGGAAGTATTACTGGGCGCTCACCGACACGGATCGCGGCGTTGCGGTATGGTGTTCCGACAGTCCCGCCAAACTCGGCAAACGCAAAGTCGTCTGGCGCGCCCCCGCCACCGGAGACTATTCGCGGGGCATCTGGTCGCCTGAATTGCACTTTCTCGACGGGCGCTGCTACATCTACGTCGCCGCGTCCAGCGGCAGGAATTCCACGCATCGCATGATCGTCCTCGAATCCGCCACCGACGACCCGCTCGGCCCCTATGCTTTCAAGGCCGAGCTTTACACAGGCGACAACATCGGCACCAAGGAGAAAAGCCGCTGGGCCGTTGACGGCACCGTGTTCACGCGCAACGGCAAACTCTATTTCATCTGGTCGGGCTGGTTTAACACGCGCGGCAATCAACGGCTCTACATCGCGCCCATGTCAAACCCGTGGACGATTTCCGGCAACCGCGTGCGCATCTGCAACAACAACGATTATCCATGGGAGCACGTCGGCGACGACCCGCAACGCCCCGCTTACAACGAGGCTCCGGAAATCTTGCAACACGCCGGGCGCACCTTCCTCGTCTACTCCGCGAGCGCCTCGTGGCAGCCCTCCTACAAAATGGGCCTGCTCGAACTCATCGGCGACGACCCGCTTGCCCCCGGCGCATGGCGCAAGTATCCCGCGCCCGTTTTCTCTCCCACGAAAACCACCTTTGGCGTCGGCCACGCCTCGTTTGTGAAATCCCCCGACGGCAAACAGGACTGGATGATTTATCACGCAAAAGAAGAGCGCAAGGACGGCTGGAGCCGCATGATTTTCGCGCAACCCTTCACATGGACCAAGGACGGATTTCCCGATTTCGGCGGGCCGGTCGCGCGCGGCCAGCCGCTGCCGCTGCCATCGGGCTGCCGGTAAACACAGCAATCTGTCGCCATTCGCCATTCTATTTTCCCATGAAAAACCTCCACCGCCACCTCCTCGCCTCACTCATCATTCTTGCATGTGCGTGCTCCGCGACGGCTTCCGCCGCGAACGCGCCGCTTCCGTTTCGCGGCGAGTCGCGGCTTGTCGTTCCCTTCAATCAAGGGTGGCTGTTTGGCGGAAAACTATCGCAAGCGCCGGACGCAACAAAGCCGGAGTTCAACGACTCGTCGTTCGAACGCGTCACGCTGCCGCACTGCGTCACAAAACTCTCGTGGCAAAAATGGGATTACAACGCATGGGAGCATGTGTGGATCTACAGAAAACATTTCACCGTGCCCGCGGAGTTCAAGGGCCAGCGCGTGTTTGTGCATTTCGAGGCCGCCATGACCAGCCTCGCTCCCACGATTAACGGCCACGCGCTTCCAACACACAAAGGCGGCTACTTGCCCGCGCGCTATGAGCTGACCGATTTTCTGGCAGGGGAGGGGAGCGACAACGTGCTCGCCGTCGAGGTCGACTCACGCTGGCAAAACGTGCCTCCGCAG
>Ga0123357_10001583_pt1 | contig 24318 bp, 11 predicted proteins | sample TergutEmb28metaG_FD_89873 | JGI IMG/M metagenome (GOLD analysis project Ga0123357, IMG submission 89873) | Embiratermes neotenicus P4 segment gut microbial communities from Petit-Saut dam, French Guiana - Emb289 P4 | ecosystem: Host-associated > Arthropoda: Insects > Digestive system > Gut ... | reverse complement strand
AGCTGTCAGCAAACACGTATGACATATATCATTGCTGTGTGTATAGTGAAAAACTCCCGATGATGGACAGAGGAACTCTTCGAAACATGTAGAGTTTTATTCCAAAATAAATTTGAGAAATTAGTGCATCTAGTTAGTTTTATTATAAGAAGGTACACACAAAAAAAACAAAAGTCATAAGATTATTGAGTGTTGTTACCAGCTTTTGGGGCTCTAATTATACACTCTGTTTGTCATTTTTAAGGGATATTTAAGCCAGAACACTGAAAGACATGATATATATATGTATATATATATATATATATATATATATAAGGTGATGCTTCTTAAACCAAAAACGTCGCTTCCGTACTCAAGTTTACATTCGGCTGTATTCACTAAGATTCACTACAGATAAGAAAATCGGTTAATACGGGAGAGAAATTCCTATATTTAGGCGCTCATGAAAAAGTAACATATGAAGGAATGGTGTCTTTGTCCATTAAATTCAAAGCAGTCGCCTTTTAAAGCTACTGATATCTCTCCCTTTAAGTTGAACGTTAACCTACAGGACGGATGGTACTCGCTTTATTCCTAGCGCAGAGTAAATTACTGGAAGCCGATTACAGTGCATTACACATCATTTAGTGTGCAAATAATAGAAACTTCTTACAAATATTCAATTTAGTCTGACTTCATGAGGCCAAATTCATAAAGCTTTGAGGGTCAAAATTAGCAGATATAGTACAATATATATTTTTTTTAAATTTCATTTACCGTTTCAAGCTGCAACAAACATGCATTACAGTACAAATTAATCTTTGCTACAAAAGCAAGTGTTTCGAATTCCGAAGGCGACACATGGTATTAAATATATAGGCGACTTACGTAAATTTCTGCAGTTCTTAAGATACTATCTGAAATACCCCTTGTGTATTATTCACTACTCATATGCCAGTAACTACAGTCAGCGTTGTAAGACATTACTCATCTGAAGTATGGGACTGATTATATGGTTTGACCTCTAAACAGATGGCCGCGGTAACACAGTGGTCAAGGTGCTGTGCTACAAATCGGAAAGTCGCTGGTTCGAACCCAGATGGTGTCATTGGAATTTTTCATTGACACAAAATCCTTCCGGTCGCACTATGGTCCTGGGGTCGACTCAGCCTCTAACAGAAATGATTGCCAGGAGAATTTCCTGAGGTTAAAGGCGGCCGGTGCTTAAGGCTGACAACCTTACCACCATCCTGTGCCGTTGTCATGAAATCTGGGAACCTTAACTTCCTGGAACTCTCTGGACTACTCCAGGCCTGTAACGGAACTGCTTTAACTTTATCTCCAAACAGATGAATATGATCAATATAGCATCTGAAAACTATTGTCACGAAAATAATTGAACTGGTTTGATGAAAACTTTTTCCCAAATAGAGAGCAATTTTTACGATTCCGCCAGAAAGTATTCGGGCATGTTAACGAAAACAGAGAAGGCTTTCATAAACACAAAGCTGACATAAGTGTGTTGTAGTAAAGTCTTCAGGTACATAAAAACATGCAATTGGCCAGCAGACTACAACAATTATGTTTGTTACGCATCCTGAAGCAAACCTTAAAATATTTATCAGACAATATTTCTCACGAGTCGACCTAATTGTGTGACAGTAACTGACTTTAAATATAGATCCGAAAAGACGTTGACAAATTCGCATTTCATACTGAATCAATGGGCGTATTTGGGAAGTTCTGATTATTATGACAAACAGGCAAAGAGCTCACTCGTAGTTTGTGATTAAAATGAAAATGGTGATAAATATGAAGTTAATAATAGAGAAAGATGATTTAGCCTATTTAGTCATATTTCTTATACAATAAAAATTTTCATACACTTAGGTATTTCAAAATAATGTGATTCATATAATTCAAATGTAACAATTTTTTAACGCTATTGTTGTTGTTATTGTTGCTGTTGCTGTTTATGACGATGACGACCCTAGAAATAGTGGAATTAATTAATTTGACCAAACTGTGGATTAGCTATTTCGGTCCTAAGATCATCTTCAGGGAGCTACACTGTTCCTTGCTAAAGTCACATTATTAAAATCACTCACTGATTAATTTCCTTAAATTAATCAGTGAGTGTTTTTAATAATGTGACTTTAGCAAGGAACAGTGTAGCTCCCTGAAGATGATCTTAGGATCGAAACATGTTTAAAAGATTCTAAATGCTTTAACGTAAAAAATTATGTGTGTGCATTAGTTGGTGTGCTAATTAAATGACTACGAAATGCACGGTGCAACTATGAAGATTGTGGATTAGCTATTAACTGTCAAGTCATTATGTATATGTATGTATATATATATATATATATTTGTAATGAGTACTTCATTGATTTATCTCTGACAAAATACCTCCTGATTCATTCGTTATCATGTCTGCAGGCCAATGCTATTGGTTTGTTAATGCGATTCAACGCCATGTTTGCCTTATCAAAGACTAACACCCATGCAGTGGTGGAGAGTATAATAAAACTTAATTTTTCCCATTCGCAGTGTCAGGAAAAGAGCTACAATACTGGTGCCAGCACTTGAATCGCGCTTCAATGAGGGAAACATTATTTATAGTCAGTGTGATGTAGCTTTCATTCTACTGTCCGACCTGTGTCCCATCTGGGTGTTGGAACAATTAAACTGTAACATATCATCAGACTAAAAACAGAAATCGTAAATGGCAGACAAAAATTTGACACCAAAACTAATACATTTACCATCCTTTACACATCATTTCAGTGCTCAACCTGCCAACACCGCGGACATACATTGTTACTGCGAAATTAAAGCGTGAAGAGTTAAAATAAATGAATCATTGACAGTTGTTTTATTGACAGTCTAGACAATCTCTGCGCGTTATTTGAATATACATAAAAAACAATTCAGTATTGTTGACTGAACGCCTGCTATTAGTTCGTGTTCAGAGGAGCAATAAATTATGTAAAAACACATTAAAGCTTCGTTCGATTTAATTATTTGTTTTTGTTTTATGTTAATGAATAAAGTAACCTTATTTATACATCAGGCTGACATACAACTATACTTTAGAAACGAAATATAAATATTAGCACACAATTATCGCACGTTTTGAATATTTCGTAGTATACACACGCTACATAAAAAGGTAAAATGCACCATATAACTTGCCATGAAGACACACAGGGGGAGTAGAAGTAGAACTATACTCTCTATTTACCTTCGGCGCTAGATGGAAGTCGTGGTTAATGCCACGCCCCGGTCGCTTTACCCCAGGTGAATACCCGTTACCCACTGTATAGGAGGCTGGGTGGGGCGCAGGGATGGTTTGGACGATTGCGGAAAACATAGCCCCCACCAGGTTTCGATCCCCGAAACATTCGGCCCTTAGTAAGTCGCTATATCTACTACGCTATTCGGTCCATCTCCTTCATGAGTCAGACATCTTAAATGTGTTTAAAGTTTTACAGCACTGATTGTACCTGGCAACATCGATGTAGTTACTCATATTAAGAAGTCCCCTTTACAATTGGCACCTTAGCAACACACACACACACACACACACACACATATATATATATATATATGCTACATATAATTGCCTAAAGCCGCTGTAAGGCGAGAAATATTTCTGTAAGTTTTCTAAATACAACATAAAAATACCACAAAAAGCTTGTAGTGGCAGCTGTGTATAATACATCCGCACAGCGTGGCCTGTTGTACCAGTTGGCCTGTAGACCTTTATTCCGGATGTATGCGATAAGAATCTCTGGTCCTGTCTCCATATATTCCATTTCTGACATTTGTATTGTTTTTTCCAGCTTCGAAGTTAATGTAGCGATGATGCGTTCTTGTATCATCATACATGTCTCGTATATTTTAGCGTCAGGTTTTGTGATCCAAATGACATGAAATATGCGTGATATCAGGCTTCCGCCGCGGTGTAAATGAGATTTTAACTCTTCTGGGATGTTATGCAGTGTTGATTGGTAGTTAATTACTGAATTTCGGGACAGCCTATCGGTCCCAACTTCAAGGTTCAAGCAATCAAAGACTGCTGGACCTTCTAAATGGGGCAGCGGTAATTACTGCAAATATGAATAAACGCTGTGTAACATCCCAGAAGAGAGAAGCCCTCAACAAGCAATTTTTCAAACAGTATAACAGGTATGTATTTATTATTTCATACCACACACTCGCTACATATTTCAGCGTAAGTTGTCATCTTCGCAACTTAAAGTTCATTCAATCACGCGAGCAAACAACAAAGCCACTGTATGGACTACTGTGGAAACGTGGCTAGTAAAAAGAGGGCAAATTCCACAGTAACAACGCAACACGTCCTATAGGCATAAACAAAAATAGTACTTGGAATGTATTGACCCCAACAATTCTTAAAGTTGAGTTTTATAATGTGGACTTCCCATCAAGAAAAATAAACTTGACACTGACATCATATTGAAAATGAAAACTAAGACAAATCCCAGTGAAAACTAAGACAAATCCTAGTGACAATTTTAAAATATTTGATTACTCTTCATTCAATTACATCGCGACGTTTTATCAAATTTAAAAATAAACCATGCACTGCCAACAAGGCAGTTTGTAAAGGGATATACGTCTGAAGATGTAATCTTTGGGCGAAACGTGTAGCGACTTTGTGGTATGGAATAATACCCACGCAACAGTTGTATTGTCTGAAACAACTGGTGACAGCCTCCTTCCACATTCTTCCCTAACGACCATTCATCATCAACATTCCACCTCCCTTGACGCTCCGTAACCTCCGCTATTTTAGACAGTAATAGTAATCAGGCAGACATGGCCCTCTGTAGTTCTGTCTGGAGACAGGCACAGATGGCGTTAATAGCAACATGTCAGCATTCACTTTACAGGTACGAATTGAGATAACCAAAGTGAGCCTATGAGATTCATTCAGAATGGTGCCACTTACTTTCTCCGTTAGCCTGCAAGCCACGAATTGGAAGAAACACGTCATCTGCAACAATTAGCTGCACGGAAACACCTGCCACTTTTGAAAGTGTATCGACATTGTGCAGAGTTTGCAGTTCTCTTTACTGCTGCATGTCATTCGCTGTAAGGCAATAAGAATCACTACCCCGAACACGGAACTAATTCTTGGCGCTAGGTCCTGCTTTAGTCATTATCATTTCAACAATCAACGTCGTCGTCGTCGTCTTCCATATTACCAGCCAGTCACCGGGCCAATCAAAGTACATTTTCGATAAATGCGACCTCTATTTAACTGTAATAACTCGATTTCATGACACTCAAAGCTGAAAAGAAGTATTGTATACATTTTTATTCTGTCCGGTGTGGATCTTAAAATTTGGAAATGTAATAGGTGGACTTTCACAAAATTCATTCACAGACGACGACATACACGATGTAGCAGGCCTATAGACATAAAAACAAAGCACATGAATATAATCTTTATGTGGAAGATTTTTGCTGCATTAATATATACTACATCAGGAACAACAGGCACAAGATATGTTATCCGCACGTACAGAACTAACTAATGAGAGGGAGATGAGGTATAGTCCACGCATTGTTAACCTGGGAATTAACGTTGAGTGATCAGCTTCACACTCCGGCCGCTTTACATCCGGGTAAAAAGCCCGCCATACTCCTCTGACAGGACGCATTGTAGACCACAGGGCAAGTCTGCATGTTTTGGATACACCGAAATACCTTTTGCCCTTCCGGGAACCGAAAGTTTCCTCGGTCTTCCAGGCCGTACTCAAATCATTATACTGAGCTACCTTGACATCCAATATATTAAGACTGGGTGTCATAAAAATAACAAAATATATTATTACATAGTAAGACACCCAGTGATGTCTCATCCGCACATAAGCCCGTTTATAATATATCTTGTGAGGACTACAGGACTCCAGTCCCTTGAAACAGAGAATGGTGATTTACGACCCCAAAGGAAGAGTCGCCAGTGAGGTATGTAATACACCAATAGGAGTGCCTATACTTTGGAACATTTGGCGCATTTCCAAACCAATACTTCGATCTGGCATACTTACACGCACACAGATGCAGATATGAGAAAGGGTTACATAGATAGCAATTTAGTGATTTATACAGGTCACCTAGCATTCATAGTCCTTTGCCTTCACTGAGGCTACGAGGGCTACGATAGGCTAAGGTCGATGACATGGAAATAAGATCGAGAAGGAAAGGTGGGCCATACTGTCTTGGAATTAGTTCTGTTGTGTATAAAAGAGGCGTCGATATGTAATAGCATGTGTTCAGAGCTATAACGCCAGAGAATTTATTAGATAAAGAACATAACGTATGTGCTATTTAGAGTTGTCATTGCGTTACGCACAGTATGGTCTTCCGAGTTGTGACGCCTTGTAGTTTTGAACACGCTATCACATTTCAGAAGACTTTAAACGTAAGAGATATCCTAGCCGCACAAGTGTACAGAAAGTCGTAACATACCAGCGCAACTAATACATCCACCTCTCATCTGAAGGTAGCCCATTCTAACGCCGACTGGGAACCAGTTATTTTCTTCAGCCTCTCCACGTTCACAGTGAAAGTTGCCGTTCATTGTTCCACAGTCTTGTTCTTTAATAAGCATAACCTGCGTTCGAGTCTTGTTCCGCAAAACGGATATCCTGAATGAGAATTTTCATTTTCTTCAGTCCCTTGTAAAGTCTGTATAATATGTTAGAACAGGCTGCTACCGCTTCCTGCCACTTTATTTCCAATTCACCTTTCACACATCAAACCAATGCTCAGTGTTATGTAGGGCAACTGAATACATTAAGAATTAACCGGTAGTTATATTTTCTTCGTCTTTTCTGAATATATCTGCTTATACACGATGAGGTAACATTTTTAAAACCCGTAACATGTCTTTACCATATTCCTACCGCCTTATCAAATTGACACTGATCCTGACGTATGCCATTTATTACATATTACATGATATTCCTATGCCAGTTTTTCTGCTAGACCTTTATCTAATTTGTTCCACTGTTACCATGAAGAAGCTAACAAAGTACACAACATACCGCTATCTCTTCATGTAATATCACAATCTGGGTTTAGGATCGTATGTGTGTGTTAATCTCAAGTCGTAGTAATTTTAAATTCTTACAACAGTGACCGCTATATGTGTGAAACTGTGTCATCTGAAGAATAAAAATATAGTTAATTTAGTTTATTATCTTGAAGTGAAGAGGATTGTGAAAATCAAACACATTTCACTTCTAAATCCCTTTGTAAAAAGAGTTTGTTTTGATAATTATAAACAATAACGTGGGCAAGAAGTGATAGTCCATTGCTTCCAACGGAAATTTTTGCAAGTACAACAGAATAATAAGCCAGGATAAGATCGCTTAGCCCACCCCACATTAAATGAGCTGAAAGAAAGACGGGTACTTGCGGCTCTTCTGTGAACGTAATGGATACAGTGAAGAAAGGAGGAAATATTTTTCGGGAATTAGAAACCCCCAAACTACTGGCCACTCTGATTTCAGGAGCCTTGACAAGTTTCATTACTTACTATGAAACGTTTGTGCAATATTTTAAATATCGTACTGAGTCCTAGAGTCAATTGAAACCCAGCTGTGTAGCTACATAATTTAAAACATTCCGATTTCCAAAAATGTTATTTTACTTTAAAATATTATATACAATTCGATTAATTGCTTATTAGTGCATTACATAAGGTTCAATTGGAAGTAGTAATAGTTTATTAGTATGTTAACTGAAGAAACTGTCACTTGCTTTAATTATTTATCGTCAATCATCGTTGTAATCTAAGATATACAAGAAATATTGTGTTTTGTTGGCCGTGCATCTCGATATATTCAATTAAAGAAAAACCAACTTTGCACAATTTATCTTCAGTATATTTCGCCAAACTCCTCTACACGTTTCGGGCGTATCTATAGCCTATCATCAGGCGGTACACGGTATATATACAACAATTGGTACTTGTTGTTCTTTTTAAGTGACTGTCTGTTGCCCTGGTTGAGTTCCAACCCAAGCAGGACAACAGACAATCACCTAGAAAGAACAATTGGTACCAATTGTTGTATCCGTACGATGTACCTCCTGATGATGGGCTATAGATACGCCCGAAACATGTAGAGGTGTTTGACGAAATATACTGAAGATAAATTGTGCATAAAGTTGGTTTGTCTTTAAATATATATATATATATATATATATATATATATATAGTCGGCTTTATCAGTAACTAACTGATATATTTCTCTCCCTGCCAAACCTTCTAATTTATCAGTCACATCATAAATCCCAACGCAAATTAGTCTCAAGAACTGCCAATATTTTAAAATAAACCACAAAACCATCAACGAAAAGTGCAAAGTAGCAAAACAGCCACTGTGGAATTCACCTTTCAGAAGAGAATTGTGTCGTACCAAGACGTAATTAAGGGGATACTGTGAAAGTTTATAAACACAAATAACGTGGTGAAAGCCATTCCAGGTTTGTTCTGTATTCTTGACTATTTTTCTCTCCTTTTTTTCGTTGAAAGACCTATGGAATTTGCTTATTCAGTAACTTGGAAATGCGTGTATGGCTAATTCTTAGTAAAATTGTGTCTAACTGTGTATGCAAACTTCTAAGATACTGTGGAATTTAAAATGTGTAAACAAGGAAATATTTTTTTTATCTTCTAGAAAAAGACGCTGTTCAGCCTGCAAGTACGTCACCGAATTCTCGGAAGAATCTGCTGTCTCCGTCGTTCTGAAGAAGAAGAAGACAGCTTCTCTTCCCAAACCTCGGCGCCGAGCTAATAGACTACACGGTGTCACATCCTAGAAGACAATAAACTGCACATTTACTACCTTCAGATACTAACTGCCACATGTAAATAACATTTTCTCTTTAAAGCTGTAACACGGAGCGCAGATTCCTTGCGCTCAGTTCAGTGCCTGAAGCCTTTCTGGCCCGAAACATGTAGGCCGTAAAGACGCCCAGAATCTAATTTATCGTCCAGTCTGTCTGCACAACAAGCAGGTTCAATAAGAGCTCACAATTTACAGTCTACTAGTGGAGGTGTAGCTGTAGTGACGAACTGCATTGTATGCTGATTCGCATCGCGTGGCGGATCGCAATGAATGTATTATCATACACTTAACACAACACAAACCTTTTTAGATTACAAAGTAATTGGCATACGATACTTTCTGAATAAATAACCCAGTCTTGATATAAGCTCTTCTATACCGCGCGACGTAGACTGGAGTGTAGAGTTGATGAAGGAATAACTTATCTTCTCAGAGCTTGAGCTGTGTTCCCTCAAGGTACGAGTAAGTTCGGTGCTAGGTATTAAGAAAGAGGTCTTAAATACTTACCGATTTATATGAAAATTAATTCAAATCGAGGCAAGATTTGTTACATCTGCCAGATGTATAACTATATCATATACAACCTATGGTTAGTGTACCACGAAGTCCTTGTACTTTTCAGGGCCCTATTCTTATATATTAGTTTTTCACTACTTGAAGTTTCTTTAACTTATTTCTTGTTTCTAATCCAAGTTAGATTTTCCATAAACAGTCTGGGAACTATCATTAGTTTAGAAAATATGAAGTTCGTTTCTCTCCTTATCATTTGACGGTTTTATATATATATATAGACAGATAGATAGAGAGAGAGAGAAAGAGAGAGAGAGATTAATGTTTTTGCAATAACATTAGCTTACAGTCAGCGTCATAAGATTCAGCCATTTGAATTAGGTCAAATTAAAACTATTACAAGCCTATTTCAACTCAGAATAATTATTTCACAGCTGAGTAGATGTCGCTTCATTAAAACTGTCACATTTTACTTTTAATAACAATATCACAATGAACAAACCATAAGACAGTTTTCATAAATCATAAGAAATTTTAATAAGAGCAGGAGGTAGAAATATGCGTAAGACCTTTCATAAAACACGTCTGTATCACGTAACCTTACTGCAGTGGACAAACACGGGTGATCGTACACCCACAACACGCACACGGTGCCATAAAACTAAACTTTCTTGTGTATGAAATGTAGGCCAAACGATTAAAATGATGTTCAGTTTCATATAGAAGTGTCAAGGTTAACTGACGTAGTAAATGGTTACAAATTTGTACAAATGGAACTTACAGGAAACGGTATTGTGCGAGATCACAGCGTGTTAAGGTACAGCGGTATTACATTGCACTAAGCCGTGCATAGTCATACGAGGGAGTGGAGTTTAGTTTGGGAAGTAGACAGAGACAAGAGGTCAGGTTCCTGCTCCGGCCGCTTTGCACCACAAAAAGAAGGAAACTGCACGCACTGAACAGGAGGTCTGTTGAGACCCAGGATCGATCTGGACATTCTGGAGTGCAGACAACGCTTGTTCCAGTCAGGTACAGAAATGCGCTTTCCCGGCCGTTCAGCCCGTAACGAAGCATCTACGAGGAACACCAACTACACTGTCCCGGCTTCAATATTATAAGAACCGGAGTCTAATTTTCTGAAGATGCCACGTTAGAAGGCACTTAATGTTACGGATAATGTCCATTGTCTTAAAATTTCACAGACACGGAATTTCGCAAATGGAGATTTTCTTCATTCAGTGTTAAATGAGGTGAAAATATATTCGGTTCAGCTGAGTACTAACACCTCATTTACACATGACACTCATTTACACGGACACTGATCCAGCATCACAACGCATATAATGTCCACAGTAACAATAATATTTATTATGACAGACGAAGTAGTACGGAAGACAGCTATATAGTCTCAAGGCACTAGAGAGGTTCTTCAAATAAAAACTTATTTTCTCAATTTCAGACAACTGCAACGAAATTTCAAAGCCGAAAACATTGATATAATAGACCTTTTTCAATAACTTGCATCTTTGGCTTCCAGTACGTCTGCATATACACATACTCATATGTGACACATTCGGACATAATAAGCAACGTTACTTTTGTGTTCCCGCTGGGATTGTAACTGAATGGAAGCAGCAGGAGAAAGAGAAAAAAAACTAACTCTCTTGCATACAGCGAAATTGAAATCATTAACAGCTGCTAGAAGGAACTTCTGTGCTCGTTACAGCCAAGTTGCAGCTTATTAGAGTTTTATTTCCAATTGGACGAAAAAGTTGAAAGAAATCAGGTCAGTTAACGGCAAACCGTTTATGGAAGACGTCTGTGTCATTTGTGGGGGAGGAATTTCGGAGGTTTTTCAAGAACTCGCCATATCTTCGTTAGATAAACAGTTCTGACGAAACAGCAATGTCCAGATTCTCAGAGCAAAAACGCGTGACAGATCTTCATGTGTCGCATGAATTAATCGGGGAAACAAAATTACTGTTGATAAAATTTTCACCCAAATTGTTATTTATATCTTTCTTTCATCAAGTGCGAAATCTGAAGGTAACAGAAGTTCATTAATTCACTCTGCATTCATATGTCGCTTAGAATTTGCATCTATAGAGGAGAATAGTGAAAATTTTAATGCTTAAATATTGTGAAAACCCCCCTAGATACGTATAACGTACACACCATACACATGTGCAATGTGAATTTGGAGAGAACTTGTGCAAGGTCCGTCAAATGTCTCTGGATGATGAGTGTTGGCATTTAATGCTTAGTCGAATGTGTCTATTTGAATCTTGTTATCAACTCAAATTATCTCCGACATTCTATTAAAGGATTAAAATGTAACTTTAGAGATTTAATTATTTAAGGGTTAAATAACAACATGGACTAAGGTCAACACCTTCATCTCATAAAACTTGAATATAAAATAAATAATTAACTCTGATTGAAAACGATATCGACAATATTTTCAGAAAAAGAGAACACCAATACTGCACCTATAACATTCTTTAAACAAAACTTTGGCAACCAGCTGGGCCTACCTAAATCTCACTGTGCATAGCGCAGTGAATTAAGAGTCCTTCAGAAACCAATAGTTCTTCCACTACTAAAAAATTCCTGCCTTTAATGGAACCTTAGGGTTAACCAACGCTTTCATAACCCGCCACTTGGCCCTATCCTATATTACTTAAATCCAGTCCACGCCCCCACACTATTTCTTGAAGACCTGTTTTAATATTATTTCCCCATCTATACCCAGGACTTCCAGGTGGTCTCTTTCCCTCAGTTTTTCCCAACCAAATCCTTGGCTGTGCCTCTCCCACATACGTGCCACGTTTCAAGCCCATCATATGTTTATGGAAATTTTTTTTGGACTAACACTAAATTAGGGGTGTCTTTGACCGTTGAAATACACATGAAAATTTTCAGTTAGCTAAGTTGTTCAAAATATAGATAATTTAAATCAACCCAACCTTAATAAAAGCCTGATTATATGAAACGTGTGTTCAAAGACAAATTTAACGATTTTTACCAAAATATAGAAAAATACGCCTTAAAAACACAACAACAAACGATGCAAAGGAATAAACCTCAGAAAAACACAAATATTTTCAATATTCCGAAATAAAATTATAATATACAAAATAACAACATTCTCACAATTACACTATAGTGAAGCATGCCTCTGACAGCCACCTGAAGGTTCCAGTAGACTTACTTAAAGAGAAAATGAGACAATAAATCAAATTCATAAAGGATGCTTTACGGAATGTAACATCCGCCACTGGCCACGAGTGTGTAATACTGAGATACGGATGGGAAAGGCAGATATTTATACTGGAGCTCAAACAAAACCAAGCACACTCTGTTGATAGGGCCAACCGGTGAACTGTGAGCATTGTTAGGGGCATTGTTCAATCGGATAATTCGCAAGGGAGAAAAGGATTTTGTGAGGATTGTACTATAAATTCCAATCCAAGGACTTGGTGGGAAAATATATGAGACAGGTGTTGAATCAGTCCACGTCAAAGAGTTTTATCGATTTATCGGCTTTCCTTACGATTGGTTTCGGTGTCTGTACAAACACCCACTCTTCGCCAGTTCGTATTTGTGTGCCTTTCTTCTGTGTTTATGTATTTGGTTTTGCTATAAGTTCAAAGTTTTGCGACGATCGTGCGTTATTAGACTGACACAGTCTGATACGAAAATGTGGTAAACAACCAGCAGATGATTTTATGTATTCCTACGGAAAAGACAATGTGAATCTTCAATTAGCAACAGGACTTTGTACAAAAGAAAAACACAACATAAATTAAGAGAGAAAATATTTTAAAGACGGAATGCCACATGTGTTCGTCGTATGAGGGCTGAGGATTTATATAGGAGTTAAGGCACAATGTTAGGTTAGAAAGTCTGAAGAGCTTAGCAAATTCTGAACGCTTCATATTGTACCGAGAACGTCTGCAGTGTTTGAGAAATATTAAAATTTCACAATTTTAGTCAATAAATTTACGTTACTATGAACTGAAGCAACATGATTTATCGTTTTATGAAGAATGTAATATTTTTGTTAGTTTAGGAAATGATTTAAACAGCAGTGATTACACAAACCAAGAAAAATTAATAGAGATAAATTAGGCATTGTAATGTGAAAAACTAGTAGACATTTCAGAAACAGAGAAGGAAATATTTGGAACGTAGCATGAAAGAACTTGAAAAGAACTAAATATCACAGGCATTAGTTTCGGAATGTTTATCAACCTAACACTGACATCTTGCGGATGAAATATATGATCTTTTTCCAGGTTCCCGCAGTAATTACTGTGAACAGGTGAAAAGTAACTTGTCATCTTTGGAATATGCAAGGCCTTAATGAAGTCTGGTAGGTTATACAGCAGCAACTGAGCCTCTGTTACATGAGGCCAGTAACTTCAAGATAAGATCAGCTCTGAAAAGTTGTAAATACACAAATCGCCAGGCACTAATCAAATTCTGTCCGAATTTATATAAACATGAGTTGAAAAAATATGTTCTGAGATCCACAAACTTCTAATTCTAAATGAAATAAGAATAATTTCCTCAAGGGTGGAAGTATTTCATTTGTTTCTGAGTTATAAGGTCTATGATATTAAAATATACCTTAAAGAAATATGAAAGGAAGTTTCGATTGGATTTATCTGGCTCAGAGCCTGACCATTAGTGGGATATTTTTAGCACGGTAATGAGCAATCATGTTACACAACACGCTGTGAACGTCTTGACGATGAATATGTAAGCAATTCGGATAGGTTCAGTACATTAAGCTAATCTTCCCGTACACAATTTTTTATGGCGTTACGGCCTAGAGCAGGGGCCATGGCCTCCTCATTCTTGAGGTCTCTAAACCACACACAACGACGCACCACAGCCGGTAGGACTCTTCTGGACGAGCGATCAGCTCGTCGAAGAGACCTCTACCTGACAACACACAACATTCACATTAGACATCCATGCCACCGGCGGTATTCGAACACAAAATCTCAACATGCGAGTTTCCGCGGATCTATGCCTTAGACCACAAGGCCAATGAGACAAGCGGATATATAGATCAGATAAGTAAAATAGATCCAACATTGTAAGTTTCATACTTATATTTCCTACGATGGCAAAGTATTAACAAAAGACGAGACGATGACAACATCTGTTGAATTTACTTTTCTAGTCTAATCAGGCTCTATGTTATGTATTAAGCAAACATTTGTTTACTTCCATCCTCTCTATTTCCAAACATGACGGCTATCTTGGATTACTGCCTAAGCAAATTACATGTGGTTACCCTTTTGTCGGACTTGAGCCGACGTCAGGTCAACATAGTTTTGCATACTCTGTTCGAACCAAAATACCTAATACGGATATACACGAAATGTGACCTTATGTGACCTCAGGTATTACATAAAGTATGTGTACAACTGTACAGTACCTACGCAAGTGCGGAAGTTCAGAATCCCTAAATGGGATTTATTTTTGCTGTGTTCAGTGCAGCTGTGTGTTCACATTTCCACGCCCATTATTAATATCGATCTTATTTAGTAAGGCCTGAATTTATATAAACACATTTTGTTGGTGCCGAGTATAAATCTGGAATTGAACATTTGCTGGAATGTCAGGAGAATGGTTGTGGCGTATTTGTTTTCTGTTTTCAGCGTCCAGTGGTCTGAAAATCAACAACAAAATAAAAAAAAGCAATTGTTAAAGAGCAAATAAAACCGAGTTCGAGACGAAATTGTCACATTTTGTTAATAATCATTAGGATATCTTCCGTTATTCGTAACTTTAACACCTAATGGACGTGCATAGTAATTTCCAATCCCGACATCTTTACCCCCAGAGAACTGCCCCGGGTAGACAGTGAATACGATTGCGGCTGAACCCCAACGAAGGTCTAAATTATTTGCAGGACATAAATCTCTTGCAACTGCCGGCCACAGAACACGACTTCTCGGTTTGCCAGCCAACACACTAGTCACTGTATTGACTGAGCTATAATAATTGTGAACTAAAACTGGGAAAACATAAAACTTCGGTATATGTACTACAAAATATATCATAAAAGCAGTAACAGCAACAACAGAAACAGCAGTAATAACAACAAAAACAAAACTGCAGTAATAACAAAGAGAAAATGTTGTAAATAATCCAGATTCCACACAAGGAAGATTACAACATTTCTCACTTTTAACTGACAGAAGATCAGTTAAAAGTGTTATATTATTCTGTTGGACTTCGGTAGAAATACGGTAAACGTAACCGTCTAATTCCATGAGAGTTTGTGTTCTTCGTGGTAATTTGTTGGGAACCTGAACCAATATTTAAGAAGAAAGTGAAAAAATGTTATAAAAGAAATTTAGCTGCATGTATTAGGCCAATCTACTTTCAGTACCTAATAATGCGCCGAAACACCCTTCATGGTAGGCATATAATTAAGTAATAACAAAGGCTACTATTAAAATAATTTTTCAAACAGGCAATATGACAAAATTGGTACGGCTATGTGACAAGGCAACTCATTTCTTTACTGCTGTCCAATACAAGATAAGACCGTTACCACAACTGCCATGTTGTCAATTTTCGTCTTAGAAAAGCAAAGTTTAAGGATTATTATTATAAATTTCTACGAAGAGCTATGCATTATTCAGAACTAACTGGCCACTTTTCCCATGCAAACTTCTGCCCTGCTGCTTTGCTGCTCTCATCAATACTGGACAAAAGAAATAGCACAAGGCTCTAGGCTTTATACATGCTTATTTCTTAAAACGTTTTATGAAAACAGAGCGATGTACACAAGTTCTTCGGCACACTTAGACCAAACACTTTTCTTTTACTATAGGACCATAAATGGAATAACTTCATTACATTGATTAATTTATATTTTACGTAATTAACACTACCGTACAGAAAGCATAACTTTAAAGTTGTTTCTTTGGAAGTACCTTAATTGACACGAATGCCATTTACTGACATATCCGTTTAAGAAGAATATAAAAAATAACCTTACATTCGGGAACGTTGAATTCCCTTACTACGAGACTCCATAAATCATTGATTTAATACGTTTTAGCAACAGTTCAACTCAAAATGCGTGCTAAATTTTACAAATCATTTGGAGTCGCATGAACAAAAATTGTAAAATTATAAATAGCTTCTCATTTCTTCCGCTTTGCTCTGTACAAACGGCCTATACGACTATTAAATAGCAAGTAATGTAGACCCAAAAAAGTGGTAACGAGGAAATAAAATATTTCCCCCAACAGGAAATCAACGATTATCACATTCACAAATTTAATATTTGTTCCGTGCATGGTGATTTTAATAATCCATACCGACTAAAATGCACAAAATTTATATGAAATCATAAATCACTCCAAACTTGTAGGAGATTTCAAGCTGATGGATGACGTATTATTTTATAAAAAAATTATGGATTTGTTGGTGCACTTGGATGGTGAATATCAGGGTCACTTTGCTAAATGGTTTATCTTGACTGATATTTATATTTGCATCTGCAGGTAAATATGCTATGAATACATTATGTTATGTGTAGTTAGTTATTACACCCAAACACTCCAAGATAGATCCCCGCGCCATGGCGCTGCGGCCCAACGCGGGCCATGGTCTCGTCATTCTTTAGGTTCCTAGATAACACACGACGACGCAACACAGCCGGTAGAACTCCTTTGGACGAGTGATGAGCTCGTCGCAGAGACCTCTAACTGACAACACACAACACTCACAACAGACAAACTTCCATGCCCCCGGTGGGATTCGAACACGCGATCTCAACAGGCGAGCGACCGCAGACCTACACCTTACACCGCGCGGCCACTGGGATCGGCACTCCAAGATAGATATATATTAGTAATTTAATTACATTTAATACTGATAAAATTGAATTAAAATACGGTGCGTCTTGTCGTTTAAGGCTCGTTAAATCTGGCACAAATACTAAAGTACGCAAAATTTCAAATCATCCTGTATCTATAAGCCTGGATTCGCGGCTTTCAGAATAAAGAATTGCAAAGCTTCTTTTTACAACATGAATCTTCTGAGCTGGGAAAGCCGAAGAAAGTTTCTGCAGAGAAACTGAGGAGATAATACCTTGATGCGGATAAGACTTCATACAAGTTGAATCTCGCCGAAACTTATTTTTTTATAAAAGAAAGAGTGTTCCTCAGGCTCACCCTCCTTTCCCTGAGAAGATAATAAATTTTACAACACATTTGTATACGTTGTCGAGAAGGAATCTTGTCACTCTTGTAAAGGCTTTGTTGGAACAAGCAGCTAGCAAGGCGGTTGGCTTTGATGTGATGCGTTTGGGAAAGCTTTCTGTTACTGATTTACAGTTGGACACAGGTGCTGTGGGGTGTTGGACGGACTATTAACGCAGCCACTCTATGGCACCCACATGTATGTATCGGTACAAGAGCAGGTTCGGTTTCGTGAACTGGCTGTTCTAGCTGATGGAGAGTGTTCTAATGTGTATTTCTTCACCGATCCGTTAAATAGACAGACAACCTACAAATGCGTGACTAAATATTAAAATATAACCCCACAATACTAACATAAAGTCGGCAATTTAGTCTTAAAAGAGAAATATTATAATAAGAAGGAAAGTGGAATCTTCATTAAGGGTAAATGCTGATTTTAATATTTGACAAGATACAAGTACCAAAGCGCCGTCCTTTCTGACATATTTTCTTAATTTGTTTTACTTTAACACTCGGATGTGTCCTTTCCTTTACTTTCCTTTCTTCGTCTTTCCTTTCTTTTCCTTTCCTTTCATATAAATTTTAGACAAAGAGTAAGTTATCAGCAAATGATTAACTGCCACTGAGAAACTGGTGGATTCGGCACCGCTAAAATGAAAGGCTACAATCAAAAACCATCCGACATCACTTCCATCTACCACTCATCCTCAAAGTGTCTCCATTACCCTCCGATTCTTTCCGATTTACACTGGGTTTTTCAGAATCAGGTACGTAGTACTTTATCAACATTCTAAACTAATTCAGGTCCTCTTCCATACTAGTTCAATGACCAATCCATCCAAGTCTCCTAGAATCCAATGTACTAGTAACACAGGCATCCCATATTGATCATGAGCATTCTTGTTGTGCAGTTACTGTACCTCACGTCCATTATTATTTTGAACATTTAAGAATTTATAAACATTACTGTCGCCTGTGACGTGACCCAAACAAGCCCACCAACGTCTCATGTGTTATGATGCATGCGTCACATCCCAAACACATACCTTCACGGCTACCGTAGCGATAATCTCATTTGTAACTGGAAATTTACGTTCGTTTCTCGACGTAAAACAGCGCCTTTAGAAAGGCCCACAACAGACGTACCAAACTCTTTTCTGTAGCGTAACGAAAACCCAAAACTTATTTACAGATATCATCCAAAAATCATCATAATACGTATTCGTCCCACAAAAGTTGATGTTTCAAGAGAATGACATTTATAGCTCACATCATTCTTAACTTCGTCATTAAATGTATACAAATCGTAAAAATCGTTCCACAGCCACTTTGACCCAAGCAAACTAACTCCCGGTACGGTTGAAGTGGAGGCAATGTGGATCCCAGAACTAGCTTGGACTTTTAAAAGAAACAAAACTTTCTTGTTACTAGCAAAAATCTATCCCAGTTTCGTCCACCCCATAGCCCAGCCACTAAGTTATCACGGCTTTCATATGATTAATTTACTTACGTATGTGTGTATGTATGTATGTATTTATTTATTTACTTACTGACAATAACTTAGGCTATACAGTCTCGAATGACAGTATGATTAATACGTAATGACGTAAAAAGGAGCTGTGTTGGTGTTAAAACGGCATTTATTTGGCGAAACTCAGAATCTAAGATAAACATAAGTCAGGAAAACCAATTTTATGGCTGAGATTTAAACCCGGGACAAACTGAATACCTACAAAGAGTGCCTCACAAACTTGACTGCGAATTTCGCAATTACGTTCCCTGCAATATGCGTATTAACAGCTTGTTGAAGGACTAAAACGTGACTACCTTACAGCAATTACGTGAATATAAAAAGAATTTATGAACAGACGTCAGCATAAAGAATTTTCATTCCTGATTCCTATCCATGTTGAAATCGTTTCCTTTTTCTAATCTTAAGCTCTTTCGTCTAAAACTTTTCCATCTTGTCCTCAGGTCAGCTACGGTTACTCCGGGTAATACTTCAATTTAGGTGTGGGGTTCCCCTCAACATTCTTCTCTGGTTTATCACTAATACTAATTTACCCTTTCGGCTAGACGTAACGTATAAACGTATAAACGTATAAACGAGACTCACTTCAATTTATCAACCAATAAATGCACATATAATTTCACATAAAACACTTTCAAAACACTTTAAAACACTTTAAAACACTCCGAAGTGTTTCGATCTTGTCAGGTCATCATCAGGGAGCTTTGTTCCTTGCTAAAGTTATATTACAGTATTCACAATTCAATTCGTATTTGCAAACGATGGGTTGTGACAGCATATCATGTTGTGTGGGAATGTGTTGTGAAGCAGTGGCTATGTGTTGTCGTACGACGCACACCTAGCCACTTCTCCACAACACATTCCCACACAACATGATATGCTGTCACAACCCATCGTTTGCAAATACGAATTGAATTGTGAATAATGTAATATAACTTTAGCAAGGAACAAAGCTCCCTGATGATGACCTGACAAGATCGAAACACGTCGGAGTGTTTTAAAGTGTTTAAAAGTGTTTTATGTGAAATTATATGTGCATTCGTTGGTTGAAAAATTGAACTGATTCTACGAAAATGCACGGTGCTTCAATAAGATTTATAGTAAAAACGATACCTTTGATACAGGTAAGAATCAAGTAAAATAAAATAATTGCATTCCTATATTTTCGTCTGACACAAGAGCTGCCGCACGCGACGTCCAGCACCCCAGTATCTGCAAGTATCTTTTTGTATACACGCGCGGTTTTACTTCTATTCGATACACGAAAAGGAAATGGAGAAGAAAGAAGCTTTATGCCTTTAAAATTTGAATGTAGATTTAAAACTCTGTATCCTATGATACTCTTTCCATCACGAAAACCACTTTCATCCTGCCACCCTCAGTGCTCCTGTATGACGGTCTGAAGGCTTTCTTTATTCAGATTTTCCTGGAAGCAATTCAGTAAATCTCTTTCTAGTACTTGATACGACAGTCGTGTGCTTCATGTTTTGTAACAATGAAACGTAACTACAAAGGTACGTGTGTGCGACAGAGGACGCAACTAGATGAAAGAATGATAGTAATATGTCAAAATGAAAAATATTTGCATCATGCGTTTATGAGAAATTAGTTTCAACACAACGAAATTTCAGTGTACGTTCTACCTTCAGTGTGACAAGCAAAATTTCGCCCCCGTGTGGACAGCAGCTATAGTTACATGCCTGAACATTTTAGGTTGTAGATTTTAGGCCCAACGCCGGAAGATTAAAGGTAAGGCCTGAATAGTAGCAGGCACTAAGCGCATTTGTGAAGTACAGACCTACTTGTCTATTCCGAATAGTCGTAAAGGTAAAGCAGCCCCATTACAGGCCTGGAGAGGCCCAGAGGGTTCCAGGTAGTTAAGGCTTCCAGATTTCATGACAACGGCACAGGGTGGTGGTAGGTTGTCAGCCTTACGCACCGGCCGCCTTTACCCCCAGGAAATACTCCTGGTACTCATTTTTGTTAAAGGCTGAGTCGACTCCAGGGCCATATTGCGATCGAAAGGACTTTATGTCAATGAAAAATCCACTGACACCAGCTGGGATCGAACCAGCGACCTTCCGATTTGTATACATTTAAAACACACACAGAAATGTTAGCAAGAACTTTCATCATCTTCTTCATACACCCTGACAATATTTCCTCCAATAAACTGCCAGAGTAGAAGCAGACCTACTGCGGAAACCAACACACACAATTTAGAACAGGAATACCAGTGATTTAAGAACATAAAAGTAGATTAGCAATTAGGTCATTCTTGTGAAAAGTGGTGAAGTATTGCACAGTGTCAATGGGAAAGGGAAAATCCTACATACAATAAAATGAAGGAAAACTGGATTGGTCAGATCTAGCATTTGAACTACCTTCTAAAACATGTCATTGAAGGAAAGAGTGGAGTGACGAACAGACGGAAGGCGGATGTCGTCAGCTAGTTGAAGAAGGTAAGGGCAAGGCAGTTTGAAAGAGGAAGCACTAGATCACACTGTGTGGAGAACTCGCTTTGGAAGTGGCTATGGACCTGACGCGAGACAAACTACATAAAGAGTGACAAGATGGATTGTTCTCCAATGGCCAATCCTCGAAACCAGATGTACGAAAATCGCGTACACAAAGGCTATCAACTTGTGTGACTGCGCTGCTTACTTTTAATAGGATAATGGCTTTCAAAATTGATACACACAGGAAGATACGAAGGTCCTCGATTCTTACTCCTGGTGTGGAAAATTTATAGCCCTTTCCCGTAAGAGTTTCAAGTCCAGTGTCATGTACTTTAACTTTCAAGACACACTCACATGCATAAGCTCTGGTAGTTGTATGACAAATCTACCTTCTTTCTTACCGTCAATTATTAATTTTTATAAAGATATTTTATCCGTGGTATCATAATCCGGCAATCAATAGAACGTAAAGGCTGTGACTATAGTTTTGTATTAACATATTTATTGCTGGGTGGCATTAAGTAGTAAGAAAAGAAGAAAGGAAAAAGAAAGAAATTGAAAGAATGAAAGAATTCAGTAAACAAATAGGGAATGAAATATGTCAATGACGGGGTAGATAAATATGAAAATTTTGGTAAATTAAAGTATGAATTAAATGATTTGGTATTATAAAGAGAAGATTAAATGTAAAGACTGGAATTAAAGTTGTGTGTGTCTATTGCAAGAAAACATATTGCTGGAGTAGAAATAGAGCCCCACGCTTTGTTAACAATGGCACTAGATCGAGATAAGTGGCTAATTTCACGCTCCGCTCTCATTATCCTTCGAAAAAAGTAAGTTTTTACCCACCCAATGGGAGGCTTGGTGGACCCCAGATAGTCTGGACGTACTGGAGAAGAGACATTCTTTCTCTGCTGTTAAATAAACACCCTCTCTCCCAGACTGTATTGTAGTACCAACACCAAATACGCTTTGTCGGCTCTATAAGCTAAAAAATAATCACATACTTTGAATTGTAATTATAAGTAAATACTTACTTAATTACTTACTTACTTGCTCCATGGAACAGAGTCCTTCTTGAGAAGCTAACTGATTTGCAGTTAGTCAAGAAATTCCCCGCATTTCACGGAACCCGAAGGTTCATTACCGCACTCACATGCGTCCGCCACCTGTCTCTATCCTGGGCCAGCCTAATCCAGTCCATATACCCACATCCCACCTCCTGGAGATCCATTAAGATGGATCTGCAGGAGGTGGGATGTGGGTATTATGAGTATTATGAGTAAATGACAAAGTAAATCCATCAATGATGAATAAGTTACGTGAAATAGATAAGCCAATTAAGACAATGCACCTGAAAGTATTGAATGGAATGAAAGAGTAAATACCTGGTAACTGCGAAGCCAAAAATGAATGTCTGTAAGAAGGAAAAATATTAAGTAGCAATTAGATTAGGCAATGGATCGTTCTTACGAGTGGAGTAGTGGGACGGGACGGAGTAATCAGATAGAGTACCTGGGTGGATGTAGGTGACAAGAAGCGTGGAGATTCTTACAGAATTCGGCAAACAGCGTTCGCCTGGGGCACAAAAGGAGAGAGGAAAGTAGATATGGGACAGGTCGTACACGTCGAATCATAGTAATGAGAATAGTAATTCTGAGAGAAAACCGAAAGTAATATTACCAAGAAAGCTCTTGTAACTACAGAGGAAATACACGTATATATGTTGCAGGAATTATAGAGAGGAAACATCTTGGGAATGAAGTCATACATAATAGGTCTATGGAAAACAGCAAGGCTAAACGACAAAGGGATCGGTACTATGGCTTTTCTGTGTAATGTATGCAGCTGAATAATTAGATAGATGTGAACATATCTACCACAGCCCTTAATGGGAGTGTTCCTAGATGGAATTTCAATGGCAAGACCTATGATCTGCATCAACTTGACGGGTTCTTTAATCGACGATATGGTTGTTGTACGACATGGAATAAAATCACAAATTGTTGCGTGGAGGGTGAAAACTAGCGAGTTAACTGGAGCGCAGCGAACGGGGAACAAAAGCATGGATCATTTTTCAAGAAAGGTAAAGAGATTAAGAAAGGACAATGTACATGAACACCAATCTGAGGCGTTACATGAGTAACCGTGCCTTTGGATTTAGATTCAGAAGAATGGAGTTTCAGGAACATTTCGATTTATTTAACAAAGCCCTCAGGGACTGAAACTACTACACAGGACAGAATGATAGTCTGGTTAGCAAATAACTAATTAGAAATAAATCTGTATCGAAGATAATGTGAAATAATTTCATATCTTATCCAGGAATTGTGTTGAAACTTCAGCAGTCAGTAAAACGTTCTCGAGTTACCAGCCGTGTAAGGATTTGTGAGCAGAACGGACAGAAAACCAACGTTTTGAGAAGCACCTCTTTTCTCTTCATCACGAAACTAAACAGCTTTGATGTCAGTCCGCCATATTACACACACACACACACACACACACACACATATATATATATATATATATACATGTAGCTGTCCGAACCCTTGGCTCATACCGTAGTTGGTCGCAAGCCAAGAAGTTCTGGTGCGCGGGGTCAAAGGTTCGGCAGGCCTTTATATATATATATATATATATATATATATATATAGCGGACAGACACACAAACTATTTTTATCTACTCTGATAGACGTCTTCTGAGATTTCTT
>Ga0123357_10001582_pt1 | contig 24323 bp, 23 predicted proteins | sample TergutEmb28metaG_FD_89873 | JGI IMG/M metagenome (GOLD analysis project Ga0123357, IMG submission 89873) | Embiratermes neotenicus P4 segment gut microbial communities from Petit-Saut dam, French Guiana - Emb289 P4 | ecosystem: Host-associated > Arthropoda: Insects > Digestive system > Gut ... | reverse complement strand
GGTTTTGGCGAACATTGCCTCGTTGCGAGCGGAAAGTCGGGGTCACGGTGTCCAAACCGCTTGCTGCTCATGATTCTGAGTGGCGACAAGCGGATCCTCCCACGGGTTTTTGACCGATTACGAATTTTCATGGACGTGGCTTTCTGACATGACGGGGACCGGCAGGGGACTGGCGGGGCAGACCGCGCCTGTCCCTGGCCAGGCTCTGCCTCTGCGCTGGTGAAGTGGCGGCATCGGGAGCGCAGTCCTCGCAACCGCAAATCGCGCCCGGCGTTCGACGTCGTGCGGTGGGGCGAAAGTGGAGCGGCTCTGCGGCTGCTGTTTCCCGCGCGGGGGAATGCTTCTGTCGGGCGGAGAGCCGCGCGATCCGCTCCCGTCTGAGGGGTTTGAAGTCAGAAGGGTCGAAGCGTTGCCGACAGGTCTGCCGCAGAGATGGCAGAGTCTGTTCGATCGTGTGGCAGCTTCGGCCCGGATTAAAGACGCGGATCTGCCAGGTCACGGAGGACGGCCTCAAAAGCCCGGCGATTATCCGACACATGATGGTAAATTATCGAAATAGAACGATCACTTAATGTAATCGCGTAATTTCTAATTGTGACTTTTCTGTGGCAGGCGGCGCCCCGTCTGCAGTCAGGCGGGCTGGTCGGCCAACAGGGCCGTGTCGCGGGCGAGCGACGTTCCGCGTGGGAAGGCTGTGATCCCTCATCCTTGAGGATTTGGCACACGTTGCACCCGGGCTTCGCGCTGAGCGGACCTGGGCGATGGTTCCGGTCAGGGTCGACGTCGCCGGCTCAAGAGCCATCAGCCGCGGCTTTTTCAATCCTAGAGCCTCTAAGTCGCGTGTCCTCCAGCGCGCTTGCGCCCGTGCTGAAAGCCCGGGAGGAGGCAGCAACCAGCTATCGGCTGACGAAAATGAAAGATGTCGCGCTCGGGATTGAAGCTCAGCGCGCCAGGTTCGAACGTAAACCCGCAACCTGACCAACCAGCCGTTCGATCCATCGGAGGCGGAAATGCGGGCCGGGGTGATGACAATGTGGCTGGCGGCGGTCGTGGTGATTGGGCGGCGACCGTCGCAGCCTCAAACTGCCCCCTTCCGAACGTCCCTTGCGAAAATCCCTTTCCGGTATCACACTTAAGCGAACAGAACGGATGGAGGCCTGTCATGCTCCGCGCCATCACACGGTTGCAGGTCAACGACACAGAGCGCGAAGAGGCCAATAGTGCGCTCTCTCTTCTCGAGCGCGCCACCCTGGTTGGAGATAGCGGCCTTTTCGTCAACGACACCGGTGGCAGGACAATTTTGGGGACGATGCCGGCCCCGGTTTTTGCAGCAATCAGAGATATTTTGACGGCATTCGCAGAGAGCGGCGAGGCCTTGGTTATGAAGCCGGACGCAGAAATTTCACCGCAGCAAGCGGCAGAGTTCCTCGGCATTTCAGTCCCTTTGGTTCACCACCGAAGGAAGGCCGGAAGGCTTCCTTTTCCGAGAACTTGCGGGGGATATTCACATTCGGCTTCGTGACGTAGCCGTACTACTAAGGCAATTCGAGTATCGACGCCGTGCTTTCGCTGCGGCTTTGGCCGCTGATACTGAAGACCCCGAAGAAAATTATGCCTTCCCCGATCACAGCACTACTTGATGCCAACATCCTCTATTCCAATCATTTGCGCAATCTTTTACGGTAGATGGTCCTGCACGACCCGCTCGAAGCTCGATGGACTGCACTGGTTGAAGAAGAAGGGTTGCGCAACCTGACGTCCCGCACGCGTCAGCGTGTCCAAGCTTACACACTTCCCCTCATTCGCTCGTGGTTCTCTGACGCATGGGTTACGGGTTTCGACGTCGCGCGTAAAATCGGTGATACCGATCCGAAGGATCGGTACGTTGCTTCCGCCGCAATCGCTGTCGCCCCATCCGTACTGCTCACCTACAATATCAAGCACTTCGGTCACCATCAGGTTGGGCGCGTCGTTTGCAAAGAGACGAGCAACGGTATTTGCGTCCGTGGCGTCACCGCAAATGAGTCGGTGGCGGCCCAGCAGGAACAGATCGCCTTGCCGCGTCGTCGGTTGTTGCGGCTTGGCGGGCGCCTCGTCCGGATCGGTGTGGCCGTGCGGGCGGGCGTCCAGCAGGGCAGCGAGTTCGTCGGCGTCGTAGCCGGCGTGGCTGGCGTCAAAGCCGTAGGATGCGAGCTGCTCCAGCTCCTGGCGCAACAGATCGTAGTCCCGGGAGGCGTTCTCGGTGAGCTTGTTGCCGGCAATGAGATAGACCCGCTTATGCGCGTCCGTCCAGCCCCTGGCCGTCATCACCGGGACCTGCAGGATGCCCAGCCGATCGGCCGCCAGCACGCGGCCGTGGCCGGCGATGATCTCGCCCTGTTCGTCGATGAGGATCGGGATGGCCCAGCCCCAGGTCCTGATCGAGGCGACGATCTGCTCGATCTGGTGATCGGAATGCTGCCGCGCGTTGCGGGCCGAAGGCGTCAGGCTCCGCGTGGCGCGGCGTTGGACGTGATCGGCGGGCCAGGGTGTGTTCATGCGCAAAGCATGGCAGGCGATGCGGTGGCGAGAGTGGGAGTCACCGCCGAAAGGTTTGGACTGTTGCACCCTCGTCATTGACAGCAAAAAGGCGGATCACCGAGGATAAGAAGACCCGGCGATGCGCTGGGTGGTTGTGCGTGTTATTTCTCGAAAGGTTTTGACATGAGTGTGCCGCGCTTCCGTTTCCCTTGGCGAGGGACGATAATTTCTGTTCTCGCCCTTGGTATCTTGCTGGCAGCGGCCTGGACTGTGCCCGTCTTCAAAACACAGGCGTGGTACATCAAACTCACTGCACCTGTATCTATCGTTGCGCCGTTCTACATGACGTATCTGTTCCACAAAGAAAACTTCTGGAGCGAAAGCGTCCCTGTTCTGATTGGAGTTTTCGCAACATTTCTCGGCACCAGTCTGGCGTTCATTCAGAACAGCATTCAAACAGCAGAGGCAGATAAGGAGCAGTTCATACGGATGCTGAAGTTAGTCGAGTATGAATTGGTGCGCACATCACTTACAATTAACAAAGATACAATCAAAAACGCAACTGCCCCCCCTGATCTGCCTGATCTGCCACCATCCGTTGCCAGCCTTGATGCATTGCTTGCATCGGAAAAAACCTCTCTTTTCTTAAGTGACGCTCAGATAATGGCGTTGGATCTCAATAGGTTCTTGTTCAAGATTTGGACCAATAATGTAAGTCACAATACTTCATTAACAACAACATGGAAGTCTGACGCAAATAATTATGTTGCTACCGTTGAGAATACATATTCCGCCGTATGTATTTTCAGACTGTCCATTGCCGACGATCCAGAAATCACGAAATGGCTGGAAACCATTCATTCGCCGTTCCCTTGGTGGTATACTGATACGATGCCAAGGAAATGCAAAGAAATGCCTCGGTCTTTGGTTTTTGGCAGGTAGGCAACAGCGCGGCGACGGAGCGATGGACGGCGTGATGGACCAGCCAATTATCTCTTGTTCCTGACCAGCGGGCTATAAGCCAATCCCGCCCTTCACGACTTCTGCGTCAAGTTTAATACCGGCTTCCATGAGTTGTTGCGGAAGCTTCTCCAATAATCGCTTGATGAAGTCAGCATCAGGCGAATTGGCGTCAACAGCATTCTTAAGATTAGTGAGTTCTGCTCCAATGTTATCCTTGGTCTTCGAATCGATCTCTGCCTTTTCCACATCGCCACGAAGGTAATTCAGTAGCTCATCGTGCGTGCGAAGGCCGTTCAGGGTTTCTCTAACCGTTGCCGGATCAATTGGTGCCGAAGAACCTGTCATTTTATCGCGTCCAACTTTGTTCCCTCCTGTTTTATCACGTCCTGCTTGATCGCCAGCTACAATGTTGACCACTCTTGGTGCCTTCCATATTTTCCACCACGCTTTTTTTCGAAACGTGTATCTTCGCAGAGTGCCTTTCAGCACACCCCTTCTCAAGTCGCTGATGACTGTCTTGGTTTTTGTATCAATTTCCTCCTCGATATCCTTGGTTGACCAGCTATCATATAAAAATCTCCAGAACGCGTCCGCAAGCCAATTCTATATATGCCGTTTCTTTTTCCTGGAAAATCTTCGCGATCCATCTTGGTTGGATGGCGCATGCGAGAAGGAAATTTAGAGACGCCCTCAAGGCGACGAAGAAGAAGACGAGACTCCCCGCCCAGGCGCTCCAATTCTTTCACCGATTGTCCGAGATCGAGAAATTGCCAAGCCAGCAACAGGGTGAGAAAGAAACGCTCGCCGAATGTACCCTGAGGCTGCGCGAGGAGCACAGCGTGCCGGTGCTCGCGGCGTTCAGGCAATGGCTCGACGAAAGGGCCCCGACTGTTCTGCCGAAAAGCAAGCTCGGGACGGCGATCTCCTATTCCTTAAATCAATGGGAATATCTGACCCGCCATGTCAAGGACGGCCGGGCCCCGATCGATAACAATTTGGTGGAACGGGATATCGGAAAATTTGTCACCGGACGAAGGAACTGGCTCTTCAGCGACACGCCTGCCTGAGCCGGGGCGAGCGCCGTAATCTGCAGCCTGATGCTCACCTGCAGGGCTTGTGATGTTGATCCGTTGGCCTGGCTGACCCACGTCTTCACCGAACTGCCCCAGCGTCCACCGGACGCTGACATCAGCGACCTGCTGCCGTTCAATTTCCGGAAATCGGAGCCAGCGCCTGCGCCGGACACCGGCTGACGCTTCCAGAGCGCCGACCCAAATTGTTGCCACGGTGCCAGGCAATGGCTGCCGCGAGGCATCGACCCCACCGTTCGGCTGGACCAGGCCGCGCGGCCGCGGGCGCTTGCCTCATCTTCGGCATGCCGGTCTATGTGCGGGGATATTGGCGCTTACTTCTTTGTGGCGGTGTGGCGACGATCCCATTGTGGAGAGCAGGGACGGGAGGGTTGATGGGCGACGTTGGCTGGAGTTTGCCCCAGAAAGCCCGTCATTCTGGCGCCTTAAGGAGCGGGTTGCCGGACGGGCTCGGGCGGGAATGCCGGGTCGGGGCGAGTTGCGGCTTGCTTTGTGCTCCAGCTCACTGGCGTGACCGGGCGCTGGCTTGGGCCCGTATTGAAAGCCCGGATCAAGGCTGCAACCGGCTATCAACTGATGAAAGGGCCATGTCGGGCTTGGCCTGTGGCCGGGCCTTAAAGTGGATGTGGGTGGACTCGGCGGCCTGATCCCACCAGGGGCTTTCCGATGGCGATGGATCTCGCGGCCAGCGTCGCCCGCGACCCTGATCGTGTGTTGGCGATAACCGCCGGGCCCGAGGGAGTTTCGAGCTTCATACAATGGTCGCGGATCGGGATTCCGGGCGGGAACGGCCCCCGGGAGGCTGAAGCGGGAGGGCGAGGGAGAGAACGCGGGCGATATTCTTCATGGATGTGATTTTCCCCGTGCAGGTCTTTAAACCTGAAAACGGCAGCTGACTGCCTGAGATGATGGCAAAAGCCTCGGATTTGCAATGCGTTGCGACTGTTTGATCGAATTGCCAGGCAGCACCTGCGGGGGGATCGACGCGGTGGAGAAATACGGCGTCGAGACAGCAGGTTATGTGTGAAATTCGGTCTCGAACTGCCGTTTTCAGGTCAGACCGCGCGGCCCTCCCGCGCGAAGCGCCGCAATCGCGAGATTTCTGGGGTGGGAGAGCGATTTCAATTTTTCGCAACTGCTGGGATCGGCCAAGGGGCGGCGTGCAATCGGCTCGAAATCCTGCGAAAAATTGCGCATCGTCGAACGGGGGGGGGCGGATGTCGGCCACGAATCATCTCCATTACGAAACTCGGTCTTGAGGCCCCGCCAGCGCCAGAAGGGGCACCGTCAGTCGCTTCTGGAAATGGAACGTGGGTGGAAATTTTCAGCTTCCCCGGCGTCTCCCTTCTGTGCCGTCTGGCAGTGGGGGATGGTTTCCGGGCGCGGCCAGATCGGCAATGGTCTTCAATCGCTTGGCAGCAGCTTTCAAGGCTGGGAGCGCTACCAGAGGATGTGCCGCCGACCAGGCAAACTCCCTGCGACCATTGCCGACTGTTGCCAGGTGGCACTTGCTTTGTCAGGGCGCGAGAGCCACAATAGGCCGTCTCCGACCTTTATTGCTGGATTGCCGATGTTTGCTCACGGTTCCCTTGTCAAGTCGTTTTGTCTTGCGGCGCTCTGCGCTGCTGCCGTCTCAACCGGAGCGCAAGCGGCCAATCCGCTTGAGCTGAATTTCGGCCTCTTCGGTCCGCGCTACAGCGGCCATGTTGCCGATTGCAACCGGGCGCTGCCGACGGTGGCCACCCAGTTCTGGGAGAAGGAAAGCTCCTTCTGGAATTCCTCCCTGCGGATCACCGGCTTCGCCGATGTCCGCGAGGTCGCCTTCCGGCCCTGGCAGTCGGAAAATATTCCGCGCCGCTACTGCTCCGCCGAGGCCATGCTCAATGATGGCAAGGTGCGCACCGTGCATTTCTCGGTCATCGAGGACGGCGGCTTTGCCGGTGCCGGTGATGGTGTCGAGTGGTGTGTGGTCGGACTGGATCGCAACTGGGCCAATGGCTCGGCCTGCCGCGCCGCCAGACCGTAAAGAGGCCTGGGAAGCTCCGATCTGTCAAAGAGTTATGTCAGGCAGGCGGCTCTCGGAGCCGCCTGCCTGACATTTCGGTGACGAATTTTTGCCCCTGGCGGAGGTTCACGTCGGGCCGGGGCCGGGGAGGCCCCGGATTTGAGGCCGGGCCCTCAGGATCAAGACAGATCGCAGGCGATCTGTCGGCAATGTCGTCGACGCCGCGTTCGAGGGTTTTGCGCATCCAACAGGTGCAATTCCCGCTGCGCAGGCATAGATGAGCGGGCAATCTGTCGTTGCAAGATCGGGGCCCACTGATGTTTCCAATCCGACTGACGTTCCCGCGCTGCGTCATGCTGCTGGTCGCCATGCTGGCGCTGGCGCCCTCCGTGGCGAGTGCACAGGACTACCGGCGTAACCGTGCCGGGGAGTTCGATTTCTACGTGCTGTCCCTGTCATGGTCGCCGTCTTTCTGTGAGGCGGCGGCGGAACGCGGCGGTCTTGATCGCGCGCGCATGCAGTGCGGTGGCCGGCCCTATTCCTTCGTGGTCCACGGGCTGTGGCCGCAATATAACAAGGGCTATCCGCAATTCTGCGAGGTCCGGGACCAGCGGCTGAGCCGCGATCTGATGTCCTCGATGCTCGATCTGATGCCGGCACCCGGGCTGATTTACAACGAATGGGACAAGCATGGCACCTGCTCGGGCCTGTCGCAGCGGGACTATTTCGACACGCTGCGCAAGGCCCACGCCATGGTGAAAATCCCCGCGCTTTATGGCGAACTGACGCAGGCGAAATGGGTGGCGCCCGCAGAGATCACGGATGCCTTCATCAAGGCCAATCCCGGTCTGAGCGAGGATGCCATTGCGGTAACATGCAACCGCAACCGCCTCTCTGAGGTCCGCGTCTGCCTGGGACGCGACCTGCATTTCCGCGCCTGCGAAGAAGTCGCGCGGCGCGGCTGCCGGCGCGACCGCGTGGTGATGCCGCCGGTGCGCGGCGGTAACTGGCGCTGATCTTACGGGCGCACCGCCTTTCACGGATCCTTGAGAGAGGCGATCCGGGATTTCTGGCGGTTCAAGGGACGATGTGTTTCGCCCTCACCGTGTTATCCGGTGCCGGAAAGGCGGCACCGGAAGCGGGCCGTCCTGAATGGCCTCCCCTGCCGCCGGCCCGGAAGAACCGGTATTGAACGGCAATCCCGGGCCCGGCACCTTCCTGACGATCCTGAGCGCAAGCCTGCTTTCAACATACCATGCGTAAAAGAACCGGGTGCCGCGTCGCGGATGGGCGCGTTTTGCAGCGGGGCTGTGAATGAACTATCGTCATGCCTTTCACGCCGGCAATTTCGCCGATGTCATCAAGCATATCGTGCTGGCGCGCATCCTCTGCTATCTGCGGCAGAAGCCGGCGCCGTTCCGCGTCATCGACAGCCATGCCGGTGCCGGTCTCTATGATCTTGAGGCAGAGGAGGCGGAGCGCGGCGGCGAGTGGCTCTCCGGCATCGCGCGGATCCTGCAGGCGCGCTTCTCAGAACCGGCTCTGGAACTGGTCCGGCCCTATCTCGACGTGGTGAGGGAGTTCAATCCGCCGGGGAAGCTCCAGATCTATCCGGGATCGCCGCTGATTGCGCGCCGTCTGTTACGGCCGCAGGATCGCCTCGTGGCCTGCGAGCTCGAGCCGGGGGCGCGGCGGGCGCTGATCCGGGCGCTCCATCGCGACCCCCAGGCGCGGGTGGTCGATCTCGACGGTTGGGTGGCGCTGGGTGCCTTCGTACCGGCGCAGGAACGGCGTGGCCTGGTGCTGATTGATCCGCCCTTTGAGGCCGGCAATGAGTTTGAACGTCTCGCCGAGGTGTTTGCCCGGACTTTCGCCAGATGGCCGGGCGGGGTCTACATGATCTGGTATCCGGCCAAGAGCGGGCGCGCCAGCGACGCCCTCGCAGAGGCGGTGGTGCAGGCGGCGGGCGCGGGCCGGAAGGAGAGCAACTGCCTGCGGCTCGAATTCAGTGTGGCACCGCAAAGCCGCGATTCCCGCCTGACCTCGGCGGGTCTTCTGATCGTCAATCCGCCTTTCACACTGCGCAGTGAACTCAGGGTGATCCTGCCGGAACTTGAAAAACCGCTGGGGCAGGGTGGTGCGGCACGCTTTCATCTCGAAGCGCCCAAGCCGGCGCGCTGCTGAAAGCCGGATCTTTAATCACAGCAAAAAGAAACCGGCCGAGGCCGGCTTTTTGCGAGTCAGAAGTCGAAGCCCGTTTCTTTTCCTTTGGGTCCCAGGGATCCTCCCCACCCGCAGCGGGAAGACGATTCCGGGGGATATCGGATCGCTGCCCGTCAGGGGCGGCGATCAGAAGTGATAATTGACGCCGGCGCGCAGCACATTGGAGCTGTAGTCGTTGGCATTGCCGGTGCGGAAGCGGTTCGAGGACAGATCGAGATGGAGATATTCCACCTTCGCCGTCCAGTTGGGGGTCAGCCCGACTTCGCCGCCGAGACCGATGGTCCAGCCCACCGAAGTGTGGGAATCCGACCAGCCGAAGCTCTCGGCGCGCAGTTCCCCCAGTGCCAGACCGGCGGTGCCGTAGACCAGGAAACTGTCAAAGGCGTAGCCGGCGCGCCCGCGCAGCGTGCCAAACCAGGGATTGGAGAATTTGACCGCAGCGGCGCTGTCGCTGGCGCCGGAACCCTGGAGATCGGCCTCAATGCCATAGACCAGGGGCCCGTTCTGGAGATTAAAGCCGGCCTGGGCGCCACCGATCACGCCGCTCGGCGCTGCCGCACTGCCGCCGACCGCGCCCCACTGATAGCCGAGATTGACACCGACATAGGGGCCGCCCCAGCCCACTGCGTAGTAGGGCTGAGGCGGGGCGTAATAGGGAGTGCGTTGTGCATAGCCATCGACATCGGCAGCAAGCGCAGGCATGGCCAGAGTGGTGGCGAGAACCGCCAGCGCGGCAGGAACCAATCGCTTCATCATACCCTCCAGCAGATACGACCGCGGGCTGTTTGCTGGATTTTTGCACAGCGAGAGCCGAACCACATGGTTACGGAAACAGAAATTCTTCGCGTCACCTATATCGAGAGTTTTAGATTAAAAGCCTGTTACCTCAGGGATGAAGTTTCAGTGGCAGCGTTAAGAAGGCGTTACCGATAGCTCCGGTGGCCAAAGCCTTACGAAAACGTTGCGACAGAAGGGGGGAGGTGAGCTAGATTGGCCGCCATGGAGCGCTGCGACACAGAAGACGGAAACCCCGACGCCCCGGCGCGCGAGGCTGGGGAGGGTGCTGCCTTGTCGGGGGAGGCGTTGTCGGCAGACGCCGCCTTGCCGGGTGAGGCGACCTCGGCCAGCGACGATGTTCTGGCGGGGGCAGCGGGTGCGGTGGCGGAATTGTCATCGGGACATGCGGCGATCGAGGCTGCGCTCCGGCTGGCGCCGACCTCGCCCGGGGTCTATCGGATGCTCAACCGGGCTGGCGACGTGCTCTATGTCGGCAAGGCCAAGAATGTCCGCAAGCGCCTGTCGAGCTATGCCCGCGTCAATGCCCCGCATCCGGCGCGGATTTTGCGCATGATCGCGGCGACGGTTGCCCTGGAGATCGTCTCAACCACCACCGAGACCGAGGCGCTGCTCCTCGAAGCCAATCTGATCAAGCAGTTGCGACCGCGTTTCAATGTGCAGCTGCGCGATGACAAGTCCTTTCCCTATATTCTGATCACCGGCGACCATTGGGCACCGCAGATTCTCAAACATCGCGGTGCCCAGACCCGCGCCGGCCGCTATTTCGGGCCTTTCGCCTCGGCTGGAGCGGTCAATCGCACCATCACCGCGCTGCAGCGTGCCTTCCTGATCCGTTCCTGCAGCGATTCGTTTTTTGTCAGCCGCAGCCGCCCCTGCCTGTTGCACCAGATCCGGCGCTGTGCCGGGCCCTGCGCCCGGGACAGCGATTTTGCCGGCTACGCGGCGCTGGTGAAGGAGGCCATCGACTTTCTCTCCGGCCGCAGCCATGCGGTGAAACAGCAACTGGCTGCGGAAATGGAAAAGGCCGCAGCCGAACTGGAATTTGAGACCGCCGCGCTCTATCGCGACCGTCTTGCGGCATTGTCGGCGATCCAGTCGCAGCAGGGCATCAACCCGCGTAACGTGGAGGAGGCCGATGTCTTTGCCATCCACCAGGAGGGCGGTTTCTCCTGTGTCGAGGTGTTCTTTTTCCGCACCGGACAGAACTGGGGCAACCGCGCCTATTTCCCCCGGGCCGAGAAAAGCTTCACGCCGCAGGAGGTGCTGGGCTCGTTCCTGACGCAGTTTTACCAGGACAAGCCGCCGCCGGGGCTCCTTCTGCTGTCGCATCCGCCCGAGGACAGTGACCTGATTGCGCAGGCCCTGACGCAGAAGAGCGGGCACCGTATTGAGCTGATGGTGCCGAAACGGGGCGAGAAGAAGGATCTGGTGACCCACGCCCTGACCAATGCGCGCGAGGCGCTGGGGCGCCGCCTTGCCGATACCGCGACCCAAAGTCGGCTGCTGGCCGCTCTTGCCGCCACGCTGGCGCTTGAGGTGCCGCCCCGACGCATCGAGGTCTATGACAACAGCCATATTCAGGGCAGTGCCGCAGTGGGCGCCATGATCGTTGCCGGCGCAAGCGGCTTTGAAAAGGCCCAATACCGCAAATTCAACATCAAATCGGAGGGCCTGACACCGGGGGACGACTTTGCGATGATGCGGGAGGTGTTGGGCCGGCGTTTCCGACGGCTGCTGGATGGGGCGAAAGCGGGCGAACAGCAGGGCGAGGGCGGAGAAAAGGATGCGGATCTGCCGCGCTGGCCGGATCTCGTGATTATCGACGGCGGTCGCGGCCAGTTCAACGCCGCCAAAGCGGTGCTCGATGAACTCGATGTGACGCGCGTCATGCTGCTGGCCGTTGCCAAGGGGCCCGATCGCGATGCCGGTCGCGAGACCCTGTTCATGGCGGGGCGTGAGCCGATCCGGCTCGAGTCCCGCGACCCGGTACTATATTTCATCCAGAGGCTGCGCGACGAGGCCCACCGTTTCGTCATTGGCTCCCACCGCATTTTGCGCAAAAAGGATCTTCGTGAGACCGGATTGCAGGAGATTCCCGGCATCGGTCCGTCGCGCAAGCGTGCCCTCCTGCACCATTTCGGGACATTGAAGGAGATCGAGCGGGCCTCGGTCACGGATCTGGCCCGGGTGCCCGGGATCAGCGCCGACAGCGCGCGACGGATTTTCGAATATTTCCATCCGGATTCAGGGTGAAAGCAGGGAAATAGCGGTGATATGGTGCAGCCCCCCTTGCCCGCAGCCCCGGATCCTGGCCACAATGGCTCACCATCACAGCCAGAGGGTTGCGGGATATTGATGTCCCTTCCCAATATCCTGACATTTGCCCGCATCGCCGCCATTCCGGTGGTGGTTGCCTGCATCTATGCGCAGTCGATTCTCGGGGGGCCGCTGTGGCTGCGCTGGGTGGCGCTGGCGGTTTTTATCGCAGCCGCCGTCACCGATTATCTCGACGGCTATTATGCCCGGATCTGGAACCAGCAGTCGGCCTTCGGCCGCATGCTTGATCCCATCGCCGACAAGCTCCTGGTGGCGTCGTGCCTGCTGATGCTGGTGTCCGACGGCGGCATCCATGGCTGGACGCTGTGGGCCGCCATCGTCATCCTGTGTCGCGAGATCCTGGTTTCGGGGCTGCGGGAATATCTGGCGGCGCTCCGGGTCAGCGTGCCGGTAACCAAGCTGGCAAAATGGAAGACCTCGCTGCAACTGGTGGCGATCGGTGTCCTCCTGGCGGGCAAGGCCGGTGAGGAGGTGGCGCCGGACATCATCCTGCTCGGTCCCTTCCTGCTCTGGGCATCGGCGCTTTTGACGATCTATACGGGTTATGATTATTTCCAGGCCGGGATCCATCACATCAGCACGGAACCGGAAGGACAGGAAAACGGATGAAGGTAAAATACTTTGCCTGGGTGCGCGAGCGCATCGGCAAGAGCGAGGAGAATATTGATCCGCCAGCTTCTGTGCATACCGTCGAGGACCTGATCGCGTGGCTGTCCGGGCAGGGCGAGCATTATGCCCATGCCTTCGACAGGCCGAAATTCATCCGCGCCGCCATCGATCATGCCCATGTCCGGCTTGACGCCGCGATTGCATCGGCAGGCGAGATCGCTTTCTTTCCTCCGATGACGGGTGGCTAGTGGCGGTCCCGTCCCATCCCCTCGTCACGGTCCGGATCCAGAGGGAAGACTTCGACGTCGGCGCCGAGATCGCCGCGCTGACCGCGGGGCGGTCTGATTGCGGTGCGGTGGTGAGTTTTTCCGGCATCTGCCGGGCGGACGATGACGCCGAGGCCCCCGCCGCGGCCGTGGTGGCGCTGACGCTGGAACATTATCCCGGCATGGCTGAGGAGGAAATCCTGCGCCATGTCGGGGAGGCGCTGGCGCGCTGGCCGCTCCATGGCGTCACCGTCATCCACCGTGTCGGGCGGATCCCCGTGGGTGAAAATATCGTGCTCGTGGTCACCGCGGCGGCGCACCGCCGGGCGGCGTTCGCGGCGGCTGAATTTGTGATGGACTATCTCAAGACCAGCGCGCCATTATGGAAGAAGGCAGAAACGCAAGGGGGAGCGGATTGGGTCATGGCGCATGAGCGTGACGATCAGGCTGCCGCCCGGTGGAAAAAATCGTGATGGAAAATACCTCAACACCGACACGGCAGGTTGCAGCCGGCGAACTGGTCACCCTGCTCGATTTCGTGCGCTATGCGGTGAGCCGCTTTGTGGAGGCACGGCTGGTCTTTGCCCATGGCACCACCGATCCGGTGGCGGAAGCCGCCTTTCTGGTCTGCGAGGCGCTGCATCTTTATCCGGATCAGTTCTCGACCTTTGCCACCGCGCGCCTCACCGCAGGCGAAGCCGAGCGTGTGCTGCAGCTGATTGATCTGCGCGTCACCACGCGCAAGCCCGCCGCCTATCTCGTCAACAAGGTCTATATGCGCGGTCTGCCGTTCCATGTCGACGACCGGGTGATCGTGCCGCGCTCCTTCCTCGGGGAGATCCTGGACTGCCACTTCGATGATGAGGACTATGCCCTGATGGAGACCCGTTCGGTCAGGCGCGTGCTCGATCTGTGTACCGGCTCAGGCTGCCTGGCGATCCTGGCGGCGCGCCAGTTTCCCGACGCGGTGATCGACGCGGTCGATATTTCCCCCGGCGCGCTGGAAGTCGCCCAGCGCAATGTCGCCGTCTATGGCCTCAAGGACCGCATCACGCTGCACCAGGGCGATCTGTTTGCGCCGCTTTCGACCGCGGATGACGCGCGCTACGACGTCATCATTTCCAACCCTCCTTATGTCGATGCCGCCGGCATGGCGGCGCTGCCGCCGGAATGCCGGGCGGAACCGGCGATCGCCCTTGATGGCGGCGCCGACGGGCTTGATGTGGTACGCCGGATCATCACCGAAGCGTCGGCCCATCTGGCGCCGGGTGGCGGTCTGTTATGTGAGGTCGGGCGCGGCAGGGCGCGGATCGAGGAGGCTTTCCCCTCGCTGTCGCTGCTCTGGCTCGACAGCGAGGACTCCATTGGCGAGGTGTTCTGGGTCACCGCCGACGATCTCTCCTGATTTTTTTAAGCCGCTGTCATTCCCGTTGCGCCCTCAAGCGCAGCAGCCTCGGGCGCGACTGGCGGATTGCAGTCAAGAGCCCCCTTTTTCTTCGAAGGATCTTCATGTCGGACAACAGCCACGTCGCCCTTCCCAATGACCTGGCGGCACACTGGATGCCGTTCACCGCCAACCGGGCCTTCAGGAAAGCCCCGCGGCTGCTCGCCGGTGCGAAGGACATGCACTATTTCACGGTGGATGGCCGCGCCATCATCGACACCGCCTCGGGGATGTGGTGCAGCAATGCCGGCCACGGCCGCCCGCAGATCGCGGCTGCAATTGCCCACGCGGCGGAAACCCTCGATTATGCCCCGCCCTTCCAGTTCGGCGTTCCGCAGTCCTTTGAACTGGCAAGCCGGATTGCGAGCCTGGCACCCGATCATCTTGATCACGTCTTTTTCTGCAATTCCGGCTCGGAAGCCGCCGACACCGCGCTCAAGATCGCGCTGGCCTGGCACCAGGTCAGGGGTCAGGGCTCGCGCACCCGCCTGATCGGACGGGTGCGCGGCTATCACGGCGTCGGCTTCGGCGGCACGTCGGTCGGCGGCATCGTCAATAACCGCAAAATGTTCGGCACGCTTCTCTCCGGGGTTGACCATCTGCCCGCGACCTATGACCGTGCCCACCAGGCCTTCACCAGAGGTGAGCCCGAATATGGGGCGCATTTCGCCGACGAGCTGGAAAATCTCATCAATCTCCATGGTGCCAACACCATCGCCGCGGTGATTGTGGAGCCGATGGCGGGATCGACCGGGGTGCTGCCGGCGCCGAAAGGCTATCTCCAGCGCCTGCGCGAGATCACGCAGGCCCATGGCATAATGCTGATTTTCGACGAGGTCATCACCGGTTTCGGCCGTCTCGGTCATGCCTTTGCCGCGCTGCGCTATGGCGTCACGCCTGACATCATCACCTTCGCCAAGGGTGTAACCAATGGCGCGGTGCCGATGGGCGGTGTGGTGGTGCGGGACAGCGTCCATGACGCCTTCATGAGCGGACCCGAGCACGGCATCGAACTGGCCCATGGCTATACCTATTCCGCCCATCCGCTGGCCTGCGCCGCGGGCCTGGCCACTCTCGATATCTATCGCGACGAGCAGCTGTTCGAGCGCGCTTTGGCGCTGGAGTCGAAATTTGCCGACGCGGTGATGTCGCTCAGGGGCCTGCCCAATGTGCTCGATATCCGCACCGTCGGCCTGACCTGCGGCCTCGATCTGGCGCCGCGCAGGGATGCGGCAGGCCAGCGCGGCTATGACGCGATGTGCCGGGCCTTCTTTGACCACGACATGATGCTGCGGGTCGCTGGGGACACTCTGGTCCTGACCCCGCCGCTGATCGTGACCGAAAGCCAGCTCGGCGATATCGTCGCCCGACTGGCGAAGGTCATCACGGCGGTGGCCTGAGCCTTCGGCCTCGGGAATTCCATCCCCGCCCGGTCGTTTTCCGCACCTCGTGCGGGACACCAGGGGACGAGCCGGTTGTTACTTCAAGAGAAGGGCGCGGCGTTTCCGCGCCCTTCAAATCCGTCGACAGAAGGTGCGCGGGACGCGCGCGCGGGATATCATGACCAGGCTCAATTTCGTCACGCACTTGCGTGAACTCGTCGCGAGCGTCGATGTCGTGCTCAGCGACATCTGGGGAGTGATCCATAACGGGGTCGAATCCTTTCCTGCCGCCTGTGATGCGCTGCGCTGCTACCGCAGCGAGGGTGGCACTGTGATCCTGATCACCAACGCGCCGCGACTGGCCGATTCGGTGCGTGCGCAGGTGCGCGATCTCGGGGTCGGGGATGACTGTTATGACGCCATCGTCAGTTCCGGCGATCTCACCCGAAATTATGTCGCCGCCCACCCGGGACGTCCGCTGTTCTGGCTTGGACCCAACCGCGATGCCTCGATCTATCGCGATCTCGATGCGCCCTTTGTCGCCCTGGAACAGGCCGACTACATGATCTGTACCGGCCTCTATGACGACGATACCGAGACTGCGGAAGACTATCGCGCCATGATGGAGCAGGCACGGGCGCGGTCCTTGCCGATGGTCTGTGCCAATCCGGACATCGTGGTGCAGCGCGGCGACCAGCTGATCGATTGCGCCGGTGCCATCGCCGAACTCTACTCCGAACTCGGTGGCGAGGTCATTTACTACGGCAAGCCCTATGCCCCGATCTATCAGCGTGCGCTGGAACTGGCGGCGGAATGCCGGGGGCAGCCGATTGCCCTGAATCGGGCGCTGGCGATCGGCGATTCGCTGCGCACCGATATTGCCGGGGCCAGGGGTTACGGCATCGATTGTGTCTTCATCACCCGCGGCATCCATGCCGGAGAGTTTGACGGACCTGATGCCCGCGATCCTGCGCTCAAGCCCCTGTTCGACGCACCGCCGAAGGCGGTGATGCGCGATCTTGCGTGGTGATTGTTTCCGAAACAGCACGCCAGCCAGGCGGGTCCTTCTGGATATGCTGGAGATCCCAACCGCAGCCGCACATCAACCTCTCCGGGATGTCCCATGCCCCTCAACCTTTTGAAACGAGCCTGGTTTGATCTCATCGCCGTGCTATCTGGCCGTTTCGCAGGACCGGCGCATCGGCGTGGAATTGCCTCACCAGCACGGCGCTCGGCACCACCGACTCCTGGGGTTTTATGGAGCGTCGTCATTTGCCGTGGTGGCTGGCGGTTTGATCCTGGTCAGTGTGGTCCTGGTTGAGAGTAGGTCCTTCGCGTTCCATCGTGGTTTTTCAGGATGGCGGTCTTTTGGGGGAGGCCTCCAGATGCGTTCTGCACCAGCAAACGATGGAGCCCCAGGCGATCGGCGACGTTTTCACAAAAGAGGCTGCTGTGGCCGACCGGGTTTCATTCAAAAGGAAGCTCTGCGGCACGTTTTGGCTTTGATTTCACCAGGGAGTGTGTGCTTCTCAGCAGGGGATTGATGTCCGCCGGGGCTGGCATGCGCAGTTGTGGCGGGGAGGAACTCCGGGAAGCTGTTCATTGCAGGCGGTTTGTGGTGGAAAGGGGGTGGCAACGAATGTCCGTTTGGCAAAAATCGTTGCCTTTGAAGAGCAGGGGAAGCTTTGCGACCACGGCAACAGCATACGAAAAACAATCGCCCATATTGAGCGCGGCAGGATGACGGCCCTTGCCGAAGCGATGATAGGCGTTTTCGGCTGCCGCATAATGTTCGCGGTCGAAGTCCAGGAGTGTTAAGTTGGGTGCCTCGGCGATGCGGGCGACGATATCGTTGGCATTGCCGAATCCTTTTGAACTGAGGACGATCCGTGTCTCGAACAGGGTTGGCCAGCCGATCAGCACCCGCTGGCTCCGGACAGCAGTCTTGAAGTCGTCGGCTTCCGGTTCGTCGAGAGCAATGGCGAGAATGACGGAGGTATCGAGCGCGATCATCGTGGCAGGCCGCTCTCGTCGTAGAAGTCGTCGTGCGCGGAAGTTGTGCCAGCCGCGACGGCCTTGCGGCCTTCGGCGGCCAGATCCCAGGCGGCATCAATCGCCTGAACTGCGCGCAGTTCGTTGTCATAGTGCGCAAGCGCCTGCTCGACGACGCGGTTCAAGGATAGACCTGTGCGGCGGGCCAGCGCCTGGGCAAGGTTTTTGGCTTTTGCGCTGCGGATGGAGAGTTGTGGCTCGGCCATTGTGGCACCTTCTGGACTGGCATTTTGTTGCTGGAATCATAGCGAATGCCGGGGAAGCCAGCAAGTTTTCCAAAGGTGCTGGCTTGGTTGCGAGAAGGGTCGGAAAGAGGACGCCGGAATTGCTGCAAGCTTTTGTTTTTACACCAGAGTTCGGATTCTGCAGGGGGGCTGTGTGACCCCATCTGGCTGATCTGCAATTGCGGAAAAGCATTGGCGCAGGATTGCGAATTCGCCCGGGTTGCCCAGGTTTGGTTTGGGGATCTGGCATGATGCATGATCAGCCTGCGCTGGAGAGGCTGGCGACGGGCCGGGCGTTTAGAACAGGCTACCCTGGTCGACCGACTTGAGGACGCGCTTTGCGGCTCGTTTCGGCTTTGGCTTCACCGGGGAGGGCATCTCAGCCTGCGACTGCGGCGCGCCGGGGCCGCCATGCGCGGTGGCGCCGACGCGCCCATCCGCGAACTCGATCTCAAGCAGGCTGCCGGCAGCGACTGCGGTGGCCGAATGCAGGGGCGCACCACTGGCATTGCGCACCAGGGCAAAGCCCCGCGCCAGTACAGCGCGATAGGACAGGGTGGCGAGCAGCTGGGCGCGGTGGGCGAGGCGGTCTTCAAGTCTGCGCAGAAGGGTCGAGAGCGCGCGGCGGCCGCGCAGGCTCAGCTCTTCGATCTGCTGGCGCTGACGCAGGATGGTGCCCCGCTGGGCCTGGATCCGGGCAAGCCTGGCGCTGTGCAGGCGGGCCGTCAACGCGGCAAAACGCTCGGTGCGGCGGTTGCGTGCGCTCCGCATGGCCAGATACAGCCGCTCGGCACTGTTCCTGAGGCGATGGTCCGACTGGGTGATCTGTCCGTGCAATACGCGCAGCGTCAGGCGCCCACTCAGTCCAGCGAAGCGGCGGAAATGGCTGTGGGTATTGGTTTTCAGGGCGCGAGGCAGGGCTGCAGTGGCATGGTCGAGGCGCTGGCGGGAGAGGGCCAAGAGATCCGCTGCGCCCGGCAGGGCGCGGATTGTGGCGCTGAGTTCCTTGCGCCTTATGTCCTGACAGCGCTGCCAGCAGACGCGGGCACGGTGGCCGAGGTCGCTGACATCAAGCAGGAGGTCGGCGCGCACCGGCACTGCCATTTCAGCCGCCGCTGTCGGTGTCGGCGCACGACGGTCGGCGGCGAAATCAATCAGCGTCACGTCGGTCTCATGGCCGACCGCGGAGATCAGGGGGATCGTGCTGGCGCTGGCGGCGCGAACCACGATTTCCTCGTTGAACGACCACAGATCCTCCAGCGAGCCGCCGCCGCGGGCCACAATCAGCAGATCGGGGCGGGGAATGGGACCGGTGGCGGAGAGCGTGTTGAAGCCCCTGATGGCGGCGGCAATCTCCGGGGCCGAGCCCTCGCCCTGGACGCGCACCGGCCACAGCAGCACGCGGCGCGGAAAGCGGTCCTGGAGGCGGTGCAGGATATCGCGGATCACCGCCCCGGTCGGCGAGGTGACGACACCGATCACCTCCGGCAGATAAGGCAAAGGGCGCTTGCGCCCCTCGTCGAACAGGCCTTCGGCGGCGAGTTTGCGTTTGCGCTCTTCCATCAGCGCCATCAGTGCGCCGATGCCGGCGGGCTCGAGGGCGTCGATGACGATCTGATATTTCGACGACCCGGGATAGGTGGTGAGCTTTCCGGTGGCGATGACTTCAAGCCCTTCCTGGGGTTTGAAGCGCATGCGGGCGTGGGTCGCCTTCCAGATCACCGCCTCGATCTTGGCGCTGTCGTCCTTGAGGGCAAAATAACAGTGCCCGGAGGAATGGGCCCCGCGAAAGCCGGAGATCTCACCGCGGACCCGGACCCGGCCATAGGCATCCTCGACCGTGCGCTTGAGCGCCAGCGACAGCTCCGAGACTGAGAATTCAGGGGCGTTGAGCAGGAGTTCCAAGATTTTCAGTCTCTCAGCGAATCGGCAAACCGGAGAGCCGGCAGAATACGGCAAATTGCCGGGGATACCAGTGCCTTATCCGGGCCGTCCCGCCGTCTGTGCGCGACTCCCTTTTGTGTTGCACGTAAAAAAGTTCAGGCGGAACGCGGGTGGTGGCGGGCTGTGCCACCGCGCTGGGCGGGAAACCGTTTTGCGTGGCCCCGCACGGGCTGGATCCAAATCCGCGCGGCGGAAGTTGCGCTATCGCCGGATCCCTCACGGTTTCGATCCGGGAATTTGACATTTGACGCTGCTCCCCTCCCCTCAAGGGTGAAAGCTGCCCAAAGCGCCCCAGGCGAGATGGATGAATTCGCCCATGCACATCGCGAATGCATTCTCCCTTTCTGAATCCTCAGGCTTTCTTTTGAACCGTCCCTTGTATCTTTCTCTTGAACCTTCCCCTTGAACCTTCCCCCTGGGCGATCCGGCCGACCGCCGTTTGGAGGGCGGATGAATGAAGGATGCGCGATTGCCGCGAGGGCGGAAGGACCGAGGCGGGCAACGGCGGCTACGGTGCGGGTCAGCTGGAGAGCGTCGGTGTCAAGGGTGGCACCATCGGTGGCCAGATCGGTTATCGCTGGCAGAGTTCCAACCTGGTGTTCGGCATTGAAGCCCAGGGCAACTGGGTGGACTTCAATGAAAAGTGGGCGATGAAGACCGAGTCGCTCGGGAATATCAATACGTATGGACTGCGGAAGACGTCGGAGAGTTATTCCGCAAAGGCAAATGCCATTGGTATGATCATGGGTCAGGTTGGCTATGCGGCTGACAATCTTCTGGTCTATATCAGGGGTGGTGCCGCTGTTGTGAACAGCAGGCTGGATTATGACCGCTCTTCCGTGGTGACGGACACCCGGACCGGCAAGGTGCTGCAGCAGGATGTAACCCTGGTTGATCTTGAGAAGGACGGCTGCCTCTATGCAAGGCGGTTCCCTTCAAACAATGCATCGATTCATAACAAGAACGTCCGTTGGGGTGGCACGCTCGGTGTCGGTGTGGAATATGGTCTTGCCCGGAACTGGTCCGTCGGTGCCGAGTACAACGACATTTTCGTCAACAAAGTCGACATGGCCCTGCTGCGTTTGAACTACCGGCTCGGGGGGAGCCCGGTGATGGGGTACTGATCCGGTCCGGAAAAAGCAGCATTTTCACAACCTGGATCGGAAGTCGGGATAGGGGGGGGGCTGTCGCGAGACCGCTCCTCCCACACCACCGGACATACGGGTCCGTATCCGGCGGTTCGACAGATTATGCAGGCTGCGTGACGGTGGCCAGGCCGATCGACTCGAAGAAGGCGTTTGACAAAGCGATGTTAAGTTAAGCGCCCGACTGATTGCGAGCCGCCAAGGCCCATGTGGGCTGCCAGCGGTAGGGGGCGCCAGATCCTGGTCGACGCCGCGGCGTCGCGGTTCAGCGAAGCGGGGCCGTCCACGCTTCCATTGCGCACCGACGATGGCGCGCAGCCGTCGCCGGATCCACTGGTCAAGGCCGCGCAACACTGAAGGGGTCTGCGAGACGCCAAAAAAGTGGCTGTGCCATCCGATCAGGTAGACGGACAGCTCCTGGGTGATCTGCTCGATGCTCTTCCCGCGCGTGCGGACGGTCAGGTCGCGGACCTTCGTCTTGAAGCGGGCGATGGCCTGCGGCGCAACGCGCCACTTCCTTCCCCCTTCCCGTAAAGCGGCAAGCCCGGAAACTTTCGCGCCTGCGGCTTGGCAACCGCGCTCCTGGCCGTGTTCGCGGCGGGCCTTTCGCGATTCGCTGGTATCCTGCGGCAGGATCGACGATCGACGGCCTTTGGATTTTGGGTTCGCAAGTCCTGTCGCCAGAGCGGCGGGATCCGGCGGCGCAGAGAGCCGGCGGCAAACGGCCAAGGCGAGCCAGCCGGTGGGGTGCGCAAAGCCCGGTGCGAGCGGGTGGTATCTTTGGGAGCTGGTTGCGGAAAGCCTGGCGAGGGCAATGGCTCAAATCCTCCGTTACCGAAGGTGAAACATCGCCCGGTCACTCACTGTTTCGATCTCGGGGAATCTGGCTGCCGCGCGGCACTCGGCTCCAGCCGGCAGCCAGCAAGAGATGATTTGCGCTCAAAGTGGCGCCACGCAAGCCGCAATGCACATTTTTGAAAGCGCATTGTGAGTTTGCGGCAGTGATTTCCACCCGGCCCGACAGACTGCCGATTTGAGGCGGATGACGGACAGGCGAGGGCAGACGGACAGCGCCCGTGCGGCACGCGCCATCCGGAAGCCGCGCCCCGCTGTGTCCTGCGTGCCACAGCCGGGCCGATCGGAATCACCCGCTGGGTCCGGTTGGACCCGGTTCGGCAAATGGAGGGGCTCGGGACGAGAGGGAGGAATCGCCAGAGGCGAGTGCAAGGGGCCAACTCTCCGGCGGAGCGCCGTATTCTCCCTCCCCGGTTGTGATAGGCGGTTGAGCGCTGCAACCGCGAGCCCGAAAAAGCGCCGCCCAAGGATGGCGGGAGTCCCGCCATCAGAAGTTGTTGTCTGTGGTCAGGAGATGAGACGAAGTTCCAAAAAGACACGCACCAGTTGCGTTAGCTGGTTGTATCTGACAACTCATGACCAAGTCGGGGTGCTGGAGTACAAGTAGAAGTTGTGCAAAGGCCTTGAAATGTCAGGCTGGCCCAGTCGGAACGTAAGGATGTGGCGATCGTGCAGAAACATCTGGCGGACTGGGCTGAGTTAAGAAATATTTCGAGAGAACTTTGGTCAAAATGTGTTCGCGCAGGCACAGCGGGAACCCAAAGTTCCATGCTCATTAAAGACGATCTTGGTTTCCGGGGTATTCTCAGTCTAGAAAGAAAAAGGAGAAAATGTTGCGCGTTGTGCGTACCTGGAGACGACGATGAAAAAGAGTTTGGCGTTTGTGGTGATGGCTCTTGCCGGCGTGTGCACCGCACAAGCGGCGGATATGCCTGCGCGTCCGTATTACTATAAGGTTGCGCGCATTCCTGCCTCGATCCTTGACTGGACCGGCCTCTATCTGGGGCTTAACGGCGGTTATGCAGCCAGTCAGGTCGATGGTTTTAGTGCGAAAGGTGGCACCATCGGCGGCCAGATCGGCTATCGTTGGCAGGCCTCCAACCTGGTGTTCGGCCTTGAAGCCCAGGGGAACTGGGCCGACTTCGGTAACAAATGGTCACTCCGGAAGACGACGAGTGAGGACAAGGCGCTTGGGGATATCGCGGCTTACCAGGGACTGCGGAATAGCACAGAGAATTACTCGGCAAAGACAAATGCCTTTGCCATGGTCACGGGCCAGGTTGGTTATGCTGCCAACAATCTCCTGGTCTATATCAAGGGCGGTGCCGCTGTTGTGAACAGCCGTGTGGATCATGACCGCTCTTCCGTGGTAACGGATACCATGAGCGGCCCCGGTTACGGCAAGGTGCTGCCGCAGGATACATTACTGTATTTTTATGATTCCTACGGCTGCCAAAAAGCGAGGAAGTTCAATTCAGACTATTTGTCGGTTCACAATAAGGCCGCCCGCTGGGGTGGCACGATCGGTGTTGGTGCGGAATATGCTGTTTCCCAGAACTGGTCGGTTGGCGCTGAATACAACCACCTTTTTGTCAACAAGACCGACATGGCGCTGTTGCGTATGAATTACAGGATCGGTGGCCCGGTGATGGCGAGTCAGTGGTGATGGCGAGTCAGTACTGACCGGGAGGTCTTTCCTGGGTCGGATGTTCGAGAGCAAAAAGCCCGGCGCTTGCGCCGGGCTTTTTTTAAAGGTCTCCGGAAACCAGCTTTCGCGATGCCCGCGCGGCACGTAAACGGCGCTGCCGCATGTGCTGGTGCCGCTGCGGGCGGATGTGACTGCCGGTGGGGGAGGGTAGGCTCTTGCCGCTTTGGCATGGCTGGTGCCGACAAGGGGGGCCCGTCTTCCGTCTTCCAGTTGCCGTCGATGGCCTCAAACACAGTCCAGCATGCGGCGTGGCAACGGAGCTTGGGGGCGCGGCTAGGAAACGTGCCGTGCGCTGAGGTGGTGTGATCGTGAGGGGGGCCTGGTCGTGAGGGGCCTGGTGGCCGTGGAACAGCGCTTCGGGCTGAATGCGCCCTTGAAGCCTGGCGTCGGTCGGGTTCATTTTCTGGCAAAAAGGGCGGGCGCTGATGTTCCTTGGCTCCGGGACCTTGTCTTCCACCCGGTCAAGGAGCATCCTGATCGTTTCTCCACCTCGCGCGTTCCCGCCGCATTGCGGCGCGAATTGGAGCGCCCTTTCGCCGAACAGAGGCTGGACTGCCGCGCGAACGTCACCGGCTCTCAGAAAGCCAGCGATGAGCGCCGACAGAGTGCCGGGCGATCGCGATTGCGAGGCAGGCCAGCGATTCTAAATGCGAATGATCCGCAACAGAATCGAACCGCGCAGAAATGTTCCTTGCCTCTCTCTGTGCTCTGCCCCCCCTCGGGCTTCGCGACCAGGGCTCCCCTCCAACCGTTGACG
>Ga0123357_10001579_pt1 | contig 24331 bp, 12 predicted proteins | sample TergutEmb28metaG_FD_89873 | JGI IMG/M metagenome (GOLD analysis project Ga0123357, IMG submission 89873) | Embiratermes neotenicus P4 segment gut microbial communities from Petit-Saut dam, French Guiana - Emb289 P4 | ecosystem: Host-associated > Arthropoda: Insects > Digestive system > Gut ... | reverse complement strand
TAACAAGGAGTTCTGTCTGACAGCGGGAAAGTTTGTTGCGGTGTCAAATGTGACTGCGATGAATGTATGTTTATACGTAATAATGTCAGCATATCTGAGACAATGAGTCATTATTCATAACTGTATGTTTAGTTGTATAAGCAAAATAATTAAGATTGCCACAGGAACACGTTTACAATATGGAACCTTTGCTAAGGCATAAGTCAATGGTGTGCACATAAAACCGCGGCTCAATGAAACAAGATGTTATTTTCGCAAAAAATTCAAATTGTTATTATTCACACATTCACAAAAATTATTAACATCTGCAGTTCAATACAGTCATAAAACTAAGTAAAGATTTTATGTGTACAACTGTCATTCTTAAACTTGCCACAAAATTTTCTTGCGCATTTCCTGTTAATATTTATCTTTATATTCCATCAGTTCACATATTTAATACAAGTGCAAACTACAACGGCTAATATGAGACAGACGGGTCTCAGACGCGGTCTATCTGATTTACAAAACAGGGATATATTATCCGTGAACATATTCAAACAATAATGTCTCGCTTTTACGCCCTGCAGCCTAGTCACCACACCGACAGAGACATCGCAGTTTCCACCTTTAGTGGTCTCTCAACTGGATAAATATTTTTCATATCTTGTGTAGGTCAACTGGAGAACATGTAATCGTGCGCTGCAATTATGGTCGGGGTATCACTGCTCAGACCCCACATGTATCGCATCCAACAGCTATGGCTGTTGTGTAACACAGTTCAGTGACAAGCAGTATACTGATAGCGAGCTGGATGATTAACAGTGTCGAATGCTACAGGGTCCCAAATCGGATGTTAGAGACTGTAGCCTTCCTGGAGCAAGGATGATTGTTATAACTGGGATGAAATTTGAATGATTTAAGAAACAACGTTTGCTGATATTCCAGTTCCACAATACAGTCAATCCGTACTAAATTCATTGTTGTGTCCAAATTGCAGAGTCGGCAGGATTAATACAAATCTTTAGTGTTTGCACTGGAATGAACAAATTTTACATTTCCACATACCGTGGATCGCTCAATAATATATAACTGTTGAAAAATATGTGCTACCGGAAACAAACAGCAAGAAACACTTTTTATGGAAGTTCCTCCATTTTATGACAAATGCAGGGGGTCCAGTTTCATGAAATAGGATTCGGCAACACAAAGACATTCCTTGGTAGAGTCACAAATTTACTGTCATGTCAACACTTCAACAGTTGCGTTGATAGTACGACGTTCAGGAACTAGCTACGTGACTTCTCAGCGTGCTACAGAATGTTCCTCTAACTTCATTATGCCAGGCAAATTCCAACAACGTCAAAGTGTTTGCATTGGGCAATAGAATCATAACTGATGAGTTTTCAAGCACTGCAAATAATTCATTCGTATAAATGTTGGATCAGAGTCTGTCAGCTGATCAAAAATAAGGAAGTCTTAAATAACAGCTAGTTATGCCCTACTGATCTTGTGTTTCGTGTATGATTACAAACCATGGAAAAACATTTTGTTTTAATTAGACTGGGTTTGGACACCTGCATTAGTTCAGCAAGTGTTCCCAGCCCAGCAAAACACATTTTTGGAAAGGTTAGATAAAGCATAATATTGTATGTAAATGGCAGATCCCTCACTTTTCCTGCATCACACCTAATCTTTACATTTAAAATAAAAGTGCCATATGTCGGAAAACCACTATATCCAAACATTTCGTACTCTATGTTAAGTGACGGTACTGTACATCGCACAAAGGAAATATGCAGGGCAGCCATGTTCCCTTCACTTTCAGATTATTACTACTGATTTGTATTTATTATTTTTATCTAATTTTTCACTTCTCAGCTTTGGTTGTGAAATATTCACCTATCCTGGGATGTAGTAATTAACAGTATTAGTCTCGGTGGTCTTACTTGTAATTTAAAAAGTTTCTTACAATTCAATAAGTGCCAAGAATTACAGATTTTTTAGTTGTATATATGTATTGGGGTGCAAGTTAAGTGTTGTTAGACTTCGTAATAGCAACTTTGGAATTACTCCCGTAGATGATATTACTATCTGGATCACTTGTGCTGCCTTTTGCTTCCACAGAGCACATATTTCATTCGCCAGTTCTTGGTACTTGTTTTGTTTGTCGGTTATTGTTTTGGCGAGATTGTGTGTATTTGGGACAGCTATGTCTATCAAAGATTTTCTTCGTTTTCTTATTAAAAAAAGTTATGTCATGTCGATTAAAAGTTATCGTTTTGTCCGTAAGTATGCTGCGATTCCAGTACAGCTTGAAATTTTCATTCTGCAGTACATTGGCTTGTGTGTACTTATAATATGGACTTTTATCTTCAATCACTTCAGCTGCTTCTGCCAGTTTCTGATGGATAATATTGGCTAGTCCAACATGTCTCTTTACATAATCGGAAGGTTTTGGTTGCTTACATGCAGCAGTAATGTGTTGGATTGCCTCCGATTCTTTTCCTAAGCTTTTGAATAGCTCTTTTGGTTCTGGTTGCTTCAAAATATATTTCTCGTAGTTTCGTGTTTGTATGACTTGGTCCTGTATTGCTGTTGAAAATTATTATTATTATTATTATTATTATTATTAAAACTAATAAAATCAGAAAATAAACAGCACGAATCACAGTAATGTCCTGGGGGAAACAACATCAATACACAGGACCTGGTAAAACCAATAAAAAATAAATATCCTAATTACAAACAGTTTTCAAACCAGTCATAAATTCACATATGACCAAATAATTCTAAGCTCTTCTCTAAAAACACAAAAAGTAACTTGTCGCTTAATTTTCAAAGGTACGTAGACTTCTTACACACATAAATTTATACATAGCTAACGCAATATTTGTCTGTTGCAGATAATGCAAGAGACGCTGTCCTTCTTCATGTTTCTGCTTCAAGTGAAAGACAAGAATGCGGAAACAAATCAGGACTAAAGAAGAGAACAAAACATGAAATCTTAAAGCACTATGATGTCTATGCATCAATCTGTATTGTAGTTTTATTTTTTAGAGTATCTGCGTACACTTTCATATTCACATCATATTTTATATCCGAGTATCACATTAAAACCACAAACGAAAAAAGCTTACTCATAATATTCTCTACCCTCGTCACACCGAAATGCATTTCTTGGAAAAATGAAACCTTACGTTTCGGAATGACTATTCTCTAAATATTAAGTATTGAGACTGCATCTAGAGACAATATATAAGACGCACTTTACCCCAAAATTCATCCAAAAAATGTATTTATTTCGTAGATGAATCCCAAAATGAAGGTTGAAATCCCTCAATACTTGTTATAGTGACTGACCATCTTTGCTTAAAACCTGCGCTACTAGTGGCCATCTGCAAACCCAAATTCCTCCCAGGTCACAAGATACTCTCGGCGAAGTCCGACCAAACTTGCAAGCTGCGTCAAACCCATTTCAGTTGTGGACTGCGTTGTCAATAACTCACTAACGCTAGCCGCACGATTTGTTTAGATAACTGGACACGTAATGTACGTGTAACGTAACTGTGATACACGTTTGTGTTGCCACTGTTGTAGTAGAAGGGCATTAAATATAACATATTTCTAGAGAGTGTGTTAGGAGACTTAGGTGTCTCCCATGCATGACGCATGCGCCATATTGTGATCTGTGGACCGCCCAGCTCTACAATATTTTTTAAATCATATCATAAAACACACGACTTTCGGTATGAAAAAAATAAATGTAGAAAATAAAGAGGGTATTTGGTTTTCTCTACAACTTTTTCTGACGAGACTGGAGCGGAATAAAAGCAAAAACGTAAATTAATCTTTATACAAATTAAGCGTCATTCTGGTCAGATTTTAATGAAACTTGAAATTGTTAAATAGATTTTCGAAATATCCTCAAGTATCAAATTTCATGAAAGTCCTTTCAAGTGGCAGACGAGTAGTTCCATGAGGATAGGACGGTCGTCAGACGGACAGAAATGTGCAAGACAATACTTGCTTCTCACAATTTTGATGAAAACCCTAAAAATTGGAAATTATATCTTGATAGCTATTCAAAAAAAAAAACAGACAATCTAGCAGTAATACAAAAGCGGTGGGAAGATCGTTAGACCGTTGAGGCGCTTTAATTCAAGTGTCCTACCTAATTAGATGTCCTGTTAACACAAAGTGGGCCTTCCGAAACCAAGGAAAGATGGGCCACATATTGCATTCCTTAGACTGTAAGCCTTTCCGTTCCTAGAAAATCGATTATAATACTTCGGAAAAAATGTCTAAATAGCCTCCAAACACTGTACAACGCAGGCATGTTCATCTGCATTGTACAGAATTTGTATTTTAATGACGTCGGATTCTGTCAGAGATCTACACCTACATATAATTTCGAAAGCTTTTTTAATAATCGTGGTAAAATAGTGTAGAGCAGGACAGACCACAAATGACACACAATATACTACGGCGAATGCGCTTTTCATGGTGGATAATTCAGTTTAGGATACAGACAAAATTAGGAATATTTAACTCTTATTGTTTAGGTACGGCAGCAATGGTTACGCGAACAGGCATTAGTGTTAGGCTATACGTACACTGCCACCACTTATCTCGTACTCTGTGCTCTGGAGACACCCAATCTTCCTTTGTTTCTCTGTATTTCCACAGTTCCCGTGGCACCGCCACTCATCGCATTCAATTCCACCAATCGTCCCCTTCGTAGGACACATGATAACAATACATTATTAGTGTATTCCCCGCCCACCAACCTACCATAGGGAAGTGATCTCATGCTACTTCCAATGATTCTTTCCCTTTAGCCCCCTTCCCATATCCTCGACCCAAACACGTCATGGCAGCGCTTCGTGCCCCAGCAACCTGTTTGGTTACCCCACAGTTCCCAAGCACCTATCATCGCTCGTACTACACCCTACACACTCACCAAACTACATGTTTCCAGCAATCTGTTTAGACTGCATGATCGTTGAAGAAGTAACAGATTATTCCGAAACGTCGGTAACGAATTACCAATAAGGCCGCGCAACATCCTGGAAGAGCGACGGCCTCAACGTTTCAAGTATTTACAAATTGTAAAGCCTCGTCAGTTGATACAATGAGAAGAAAAGCCAATTACATTTAATAATATCTATTGGCACCACGTCTAAGGGAAACGTAGCTATTCGGAAAATTCCTCTGAACAGTCGTAAAATTACTGACACTAATAATTCGCAAATTACAAGAAATTTCTGAACTCTTATCTGAAAAGCCAAAATTGTGCGGCCTTCACATAATGTTCATGTGTGTCACGACTTGTGACACACTAACATGTGCATGTTGCTTACTGAGTGTTTGTGTGTAGCAGACAGTGCAAGTGGCGGTGAACTTCATGTTACTGTTTCAAGTATAAGGCAGGAATGTGGAAACGAAAAGGTTCAATGATGAAAAGAATAAAACGCCAAATCCTAAAATAAATTATTTCTACGTATCTAACATATTTTTTCCCAAATATATAAAATATCGCGATAGGGAAAATAGATAGCATCGCAAATAATTTTTGGTTAAGTTCAACCTATAACAGACCACGAAGGCCCAGAGGGGAAGTAGAGTTATAGATCTACTCGGTCTTTAACATCGACGCTAGTTGTGGGTGGGTGGTCAACGTCAAAACCCGGCAAATGAAAAACAGGGAAAGACATGCTACCCATTGTATAGGAGGCTGGGTGGGCCGCAGGGCCGGTCTGGATGAGTGCGGAAAAACTCGCCTCCACCGGGTTTCGATCCCCGTACCGTCCAGGTCGTTACGAGTCGCTATACCGACTGAGCTATCCTGGTCCGCAAGGATATTTTGGGAATGTCTGTAAAAGTTCCAAATCCACATATCCTTGACAAGGATTAATACCCGAATGCCTAATAATTTCCGCAATTCATGAATGTTTCTACAAGCTGTCACTGTTCTAAACACTTTGGATAGATATTTAAAAATTAGTTTATTTTACTTCGTCCAGTATGTCGACGTATCTTGCAATTAATGAGAAATAAATAAAATGAAATGCAAATCCTCTCACTGTGCGATTCTTCTTGTCACGTGGTTACAGACCCAAAATTATATTAAACTTGACCTCCTTCCATACATTCTCGCAAATACGAAATAGTGTATTAAACAGAGAAAGGGTATAAATAAACAATTTCCGGTATCTAGAAACTTGTTCGATGAGGAAGTGGGGGTGGGAGAAATAAAAGGGAAGGGCACAGATAGAAGCCATTAAGTTATATTACCTCGACAGGAGAATTTACAACTCATTGTGTCCGATTCCTTAAATAATTACAGAGTTTCAAAACAATGGAACTGGACGGTACACTTTCCATTCCAATTATCCCTGTTAATGTAAGCACAACGTTGGACTACCTCTTCCTCGTAAGGATAACAATTTTCATTCCTCTGTTCGACAACATCAGCATATCAGATAATTCATAAAGGTCTCAAATCCGAATTTTCAGTGTGTGGGTGGGGGATATGCACAATATACAGAAAGCGATGAAACGGGATTATAACCACGAATTAACGTTTCGAATGAGGCTGCTAATTGTTCTTACGCGTTAGACACTTCAGTGTGGTTAATTTGAAACCAACTCGGTGGGATTTCGTCTCCATAATCTACAAATAGCATTAATGTACAGGATCAATTTTTCCTCCTTGAACGATAAGCACCCGGCCGACATTCGCCTAGAGTTCCAAATTTCGGTAGGTTTAGCAGTCGATGAAAGAAGCGAGAAAATGAACACCTATGATAATAGCCTTCAGAAAGTCTATAAAAACCATCAGAGTTACAGCAGAGGTTGAAAATGTTGGCCCCCTGGCCGAATGAACTCAGAACAACTGCGAAAAACTTAGTTTACTCTCTGTAGTTCTTGCCCGGATATCTCCGTCCTGAGCGAAATAAACGGTCTTCAGTTGGCATTCTGATTATCCCTTCCATATTTCCTGAAGCCCTGCTCGTGTCAGCAAAGAAGCAATCACCTGACATTTTAAGCAGATACTTCGTTTAGCTCCCGTGATCGAATCTCTCCATATCAAAGCCTTTGTTCGTAACTTAAACAATGAAAGACATTCTCTAACTTTTGTCACCACCAAATAATGATCAGTATTGCAGACAACAGGGCATCCAGCCCGTGCCAACTCCAGTCTTTCAATATGCCATCGATCTGAATTTGAGTCTTTCCATCAGGAGAGATAAAAGTGCTTCTTAAATATTTCGATGCTGTGCCTTTGGGAATCACACCTTTCAATGTGGCAAAATGTTCCCATTCTAACAACACTATCAACACAAATTTCATTCAAACTCTAACTTATAACTCTGTTTCAAAATCTTTCCCCTTTCCAGTTTCACATTACTTTCTTCAAAGCAAATTTGGTACGGCACCCAGAGATTAATCAAACACCCGTTCCAAATGCTCATATAAACTTTCATTTAATTACCAGTTTATCCTCCAGTTGACACACGTGCCATCACAACAATATCACTCCTGCGAACTCTTAGCATTCCACATGGCAGCTTAACAATAACAAATAAAGGACCACACTCCACTGACATATATTGTGTTGCTTCTTGGGCGATCGGGTTCGGAAATTGGGAAGTTATGATTGTAAAGTCTCATTAATATTTATCTTCTTGTCATTTAACACGATATCGTAAAAACGTAAATTTCTCATTCAGCAGACAACGAAGACCCAGATGGGGACTACATTTTTAGCCTTACTCCTTCTTTAACCTCGGTTCTACATGGCGGTGGACGGGAAACTCCACGCCCCAGTCGATTTACTCACGGGAATGACTTCGTAGCCATTACATAGGAGGCTGATTTGGACCCAAACGTTCTGGATGGGTGTGGAAAATAATGCCATCATCGGAATGCAATGCAAGAGCTTAGCACGTCATTATACCGACAACGCTATTCCGTCCCACAATACAATATAGAATAGAGGCGCGGGGATTAATTCAAATCTTTGTACAGCTATTAGGCAGTAAGTTCTTGATTGAATATGTTGGTCTCTTGTAAACACGGTAAAGAACAGTCCGTAGGGTTCCTATTTTGTCTGGAAAACCTCCAGGTTCCCAAGAAGGATTCTGTTCGGTGGAGGCAGATGGTTATGGCAATTTGTTGTGCTTCCACGCACACCTTCTCTGTCATTTATCACATAACCACAGTTTTAAGATTATCTTTAGTGTAGGATTTATTAGAAATATTTTTCGTATTGAATGTCTAAATGTCAACAACAGAATGTCCCCCATTTTGGTGATTATGGCTTTGGCTAATGAGAAGTTAAAAGAGGCAGACGCGAAGTAAACCGACTGCATCTTAGAAATGGGGTTAGGATAGTGCTGGAAAAATTATTGATAGACCTAATTTAAGAAACAGAGTGTGTTGCAAGCATAAATATACGTTGGACTTCTTTCAAATACGCGGACTACACACGGTCAAAGATACAGTGTATTCCTTCTTGGGTCATTACCACCCGAGCTCTAAACAGTGAACGTCAAATTGTAAAATTCATATTGTAACGGTAAGCTTAACTAACAACGGTTTGTTTCTGGATATTTTCTTCACTCCTCGGTTACAGAATTTTTGGCTCGTTATACAAGTTTCTGTGTTCTATGTCAGAGTAACAATGACCTACTGTTTTATTTTTAACCTTCAAATATGACAAGTTTACATAATATTGATTTGGATAGATTATATAACATAGCGGACACGGAGGAACATAAAGTAGATCGGCAGATGTGAGGATCCTGGATGAGCAAAAACGGATATAAAGATGTCCGGTGCTGCACAAAACAACAGCCTGGTTTGTTTAGAGAATTAAGCACTGTCACTTCGTGTCTTCAGTGGCGACTACACGAACAGCAGCAACTGTCTCACGTTTTCTGTGTAACGTCTCCCCTAACAAAGCCATCTGTTCGAAATTTCGATACGGTTGTCTATAAAATTGTAACAGACAAACAGAAAGTTCTGAGCAAATTTCTTAAATCCTATTATTCATAAAACGATGACAGCTTTGCTTTGCACAAGTTAATAAAAAGCAGAACCCCTCCTCAGACTCGAAATTATTAATCCTAACTAATTTTTTAAATCAGTTCTCTCATGGATTTAAAAGTAATTTAACGTCGATATCTGTATTAAACACAAAGCTGTGATCATAAAATAAGGGTTTTCTACCGTCATACATTTAAAAAATACACCAATGTACAAAATATTCAAACACCGACAATTTGGAAGCTGAAAAATTAAAAATTATAGATATTAAAGCTTAAAGCTGGAATGTCACGATTTCGATTGCCGACGGTGTCACTGGAAATTTTTATTGACCCAAATTTTCCGGCCTCATTCGACTTTGGTTACAAAAGAAATGAGTCCCAGGAATACTTCTGGGGGGGAGTAAATGTGGCCGATACACACTGCAGAAAACCTTGAAAATTTCATTTGCCGACAGTCCTGAAATCTGGAAGCTTCAGCCTTCTAAAACAGCTAAAGCTTTCCAGGTGTGTACAGGGATTGCTTTGCCTGTTTTCTGTGTTCCTTATCGTTTAATTACTATCAATTACAGCTTAGAATCATCAGCTTCCTCTAAGTATAAGCGGTCTGCATTGCAGTAACCCTGCAGCAATTACAGTTTGACCAACATCTGATTTGGGGTCCTTCGGAAATAAATTGTACATCACTGCTACCGTTCATATTGCCACGTGTGTCCAAGTGTAACATATCGAGAACCGAGAGAGAGGCTTAATAAAATATGCTAACAAAACGGACCTGATAACAATCCGGATGACAATAACAAATCTTTGCATGAGTTTTTCTTGTCACATTCAGCGTTACGTGATAAATATATAAGAGCGTAGAAGGTTGTAATTATTTACATTTATTTAAAGGAGGCAAAAAGTAAATTTGTCGCCCGAATTCAAACACATTTTCAGGCCGTCCTACAAAGCCTCAAGTAACGGCAGTTCCAGAGATGTTTACAGCAGAAGGAGAAGCGCTGGGACCCGTGTACTTTCCGAACCGCACAACTGGAAGCTATCAGTGCCGACCCGTAACTAAGATGCACCTAAAAGTGCAACAATGTCTCAACCACGAAACATTGGGCTTCCTCTGGGTGTGGAAGTTATACACAACAACCTCACTATAAACACAGTTAAGGCAACTGCACTGTCTTTATGTGCACAAGTGTAGCTCTCGCCATGATCGGTAGAAACATCAATTCGACCACCATCCATCCGCCCACGCCAGTACGTAAATCTTAAGTTCATAAATCCACAATCTGAAATCACACAGAAGCCTGTGATATTGTCAAACAGGAACAATGTGGTCACAGCACTTACTTGTAAAGTGGTTACAATTAATTGTCTTGCAAGAACAAAGTGAAAAATAATTTCAATTTTATCGCCATTGGCAATCAAATATGATAAATTGAAAGTCAATTTAAGAAACTGTAGCAAACAGTTTTTGTCACCAATAGGGTGTGGTATTCAGAGGAAATGAATAATCATTTTTGAGGAGAAGAATTTATTCAAGAACAGAGCTTGATAACCTACACATAAGTACATGGAAAAAAGTTAAATAATTCTTCACAAACCGTGCAGTTGTGCGGACTGCAAGGATGGAGCACACAATACAGATTAGTGTTGGGACGTTCTTAAAAGTTTAATGACAATTCACGTTACACGTAACGCAGAATAATGCTTTTCCAAGGTAACCACTGTCTTCACACGATATATTCTGGCCCGTGGAGCTAGACTGTGAAAAGTAAGAGATTAGGTGTGTTAAGTGCGTTGGCTTCACTTGTCCTTTTTTCAGAAACGTGGTTTATTTTACATATGAAATAGATGTCTACATAGCTGAATATGTGGGTTTTAAAATGACACATGCTACTGCCTTTAACAGGCTCACTGTAAACCGTGTGGTTCTATATTTCATGATATTATTGTGTTGGTAAACAATAATTCAAGAAGGCAATCGCGTTGCCTAAGAAGTGCAGCTTAAGTTTAAACAAAGAAAATCAACAGATGAAGAGAGTGTTTAAATTATTACAGATCACTACATCAATTTCCGGTCAGGCTCACCAATTAGCTTCGTGCTGGACTGATGTGTGTAAGGCCCTCAGTATTTTTAGGGTTTGAGTATGAAATTTCTTCAGCTATTTGCAAACACAGTTTGGAAATTGGAAAGCCAAATTACGAGACTCAAAAGCAAACACCCTTTAATTTTTAATGTTGCCATCAAAATTTTGTTCACTCCTTCGTCACAGAAAGTTTGTTTTGTTATATAAAAGAAACAGTTCTCCATTTCTCAAATTCCAGCATTTCAAGTTCTCTTATTGATTTTATGTTCTTTACTAGGCAATGCCCGTGACCTAACAGCAAAACAAATGGACGGAGCAGTTCCAATAAATTGAACCCTTGCAAGCAGTCGTTACCAACATGGTGCCTGCCGTTTCGAACATTGCTTTGCACAGCTACCGTAACGGTTAGTGTTATATTGCAGCAATTCGGAAGTTTGGCAACATTAGGTGGGTACAAATGTGTAGAAAACATGGAAAAGTTTTTTCTTCCTGTATGGGTCTCTTGGTTTAGTGTCACGCAGGCTGGTGACGAAAATATAAACCTTCAAGATAAAGCTTAATGTTCATCAATACAAAAATGTTACGAGGTACACAAATTGTCAATTGAATGCAACACGCTACGAAGCGTCTGTAAAAATTACCATAGTAGCGCGTATAATTAGTATCCTCTAAACGAAAATTGTGATACCATTCCCACGAAGCAGACGGTAGTTGAGGCGATTTAGTGACGCCGCTAACAGTGGAACTGACTTAGATCTCATCTAAAGTTCCCCACATTTCTGTCCTAATTAACTAAATTTAAACTATCTGAAATTCTTTTATTCCAATAAAGAGTTACCTAGAGACCTCTCCAATGAAAGCCGCACTGACAAATGCGGACAGACGGACGGACAAGTATGAAGTAATACGGTGTTTCTGCGACTACGCAAACCCGCATAAAATCAAATGTGACAGACGAGAAGGAACACTAACAAAGCAATTTTTCGCTTGCGTTGAATCAACGGGGTCAAGAAGAAAAGTTTGTTTTGTTACCCGCCACTAGCAGCCCCTAAAGATATTTGCACCTCTCAAATCAATGTAATTTTGTCACACAAACGACATGGTCTATATTTCGTGCAGAAATTCCGTGACCTCCGGCAGAAGTATCTGAGCAGTTTTTAAATGTAATTCTGTGGCCCTAAGTTTTCCTAAATCTGCATCTTTGCTATTACTACGAGCGTTAATTGAAGAGTGCAGTTCGTCGCAACACCTAAATGTGCATTGGATCGTTCTATATACAAGGGCATTAATCAGCCTATAGAATCAATATAAACTGCCTTGTGTCATTTGGAACCGAGATGTTAAACAGGAATATCAATGTGTGAAATTCGTCTATTACCAAAGTTGTGCCTATAAATTTTGTTCACTCCTGGGTTACAGCAAATTTGCCCCTTTATGTAAATTTCTTTTTATACTTTCAGTATTGACAATCGTTTCCTTCTTGCTTTTTATCATCGGTTTGAACGCTTTAGAATGTGATACACGGAGCGAAAGAGACAACAAATGGGCAGACTTGAGAATTCTGGTCAGGTACACGACGGTTCAATAATACATTCGGATTCCAGTGCAAGATATTCAGCAGTTCAGATGTGTAACTAACGCTCCTCCTACGCCTTTAACGAAGGAAAAACTGAACTGCGATAAGAAGCATTTCATTTTCAAAGGTTATTTTTCTCATTAAAAAAAGAAAATTTTCCTGCCTTTATGTAAGCATTCATAAAAAACAAAGTTCCAAACAAATGTCCCATACTGTAATCTTAATTTAAAAATAAATTTCTCTTATTTTTCTGACAAAGTTATTTACGAATAAAAGTCTTCTGGCACATTACAAAATATTACTGCCATTTACAAAAATTTGTTTCAAATCCGAAAATGATTAAATTTCTTTTTTCCCCCTTTGTTATCGACTCCACTGTAGGTTATGAACTCCCTCGCGGGGCTTCCTTATCACACTAAATTTAAACATCCCACCCAGCAGCAATCTACTGGACCATTTATCAGCCCAGCACCGATACATCTACCTGATAACAAACAACGTTCATAATAGAGAAACATCCTCGTCCCAGCGCCATTCGAACCCACAATCCCAGCAGGCGCACGCCTTAGAGCGCGCGGTCACTGCAATATTCAACCTGCACATGGGCAGATGTATAGAAACAAATAACAAACGTCGACACAATCATTAATATCCTTTGCTTAGCAACATATTCGATCATATAAGAGCATCATTAGGCTAAGATTATAATATTTAAAAGACAATAAATATTGCAAATTCTAGGAATGAGATCTCGCCTTCACAAATTATTTTTCCCTCAAGTTTATGAGATATTATAAAAAAAAAGACAGATGTTGTAAAAGTAACATCTCGTTCCTAGCACTTGCAAAGTTTATTGTCTCTTTAAATATCCTACAATTAGGCTTACGTGAACGTACAGGCCGAAACATGTAGTTACGCAAAAATATTACAATTCTAGTTGTTTCGACGGTGTTATTTCTTTATCTTCGTCTATTGAATTTCGATACAATGCATAAATTTACAAAATACATATCTGTATTAAATACAGAGCCGTCGGTCTATTGACGTCAGCAATACTCCTTTAAGAGTTTCTAAGAAAATTTGACGGAAGTGTAAAATATTTAACACCGACAATTTGAATATTTAAATATTACAAATTACAACTTCCAGGAAACAAAAACTTTGCAACTTCACACTCAGGGCTGTCCAGGTATTTCCTTCGACATGTGCCGTATAAAACTTCGATAAAATTGAGATTTAAATCGCTGCCTCGTGTGTTGAAAACTACGTTGTAATTGGGTGTTTAATGACGTAGAAAAGAAGGAAAATTTCTGCTTGAATTCCACTCTGGCGGCGGCTAAGGCTGCGGGTCGCACATAGAAGCTGTTAAAAATCCAACCGAATTGCACGGAACATCAACTACAACAGCCATTTAAATTTATCCTCTTTACCCTCCTCTCCGTCCTTCCAATTGACATTTCAATTACACTGCTCCCTCGGCAACTTACCCGGCCTAAATACATAACACAACTATGCGTGTTCATCACTGTGAAATTTCTTCAGTTCCTGCTTCGAAACACCATCTTACTTTAAGTAAAAACTGTTTGTAGCCTTATAGAGCCGCAGCAATTTCAGTTTGTACGACATCGCAGATGTGTTGCTTCAGCAATATAAATTTACAACACAGTTCCTCTTACATTATCCACGTCTGTCCATATGTATCATCTGCATAGAAATTCAGGATGTAATTAAAAAATACTGGTTAAAAGTCTGGAAGGTACGGCCGTACACTATTATATCATATAAACTTAAACTTGTTCAAAAATATTAAGTATAATATTATAAAATAATTTCCAATCGGATGGAATTGTTCCATCGAAAAGTACATAAAACTAAAGCGTCTTCGTCGCAATCATTAGTATGTGAATCAAATCGAAATTATGGGAATTTCTGTGACGCTGCAAAACCAATGCGGACCAAGGCATCCTCATTCTTGAGGTTTCTAGATTACACACAACGAAGAACAACTTTCGGTAGTACAAGAAATCAGCTCGTCGCAGAAACCTCTACTTGACGAAACATATCACAACAAAAAAGACGTCCATATCCCCCGCGAGTTTCGAACCTATTATCTCAGCAGGCCAGTCGCCACATACCTACAGACCTACGCCTCAGACCGCACGGACGCCGGCGAAGTATTTATAGCACTTGCATACTAAAAACATGTTAAATTTATCAGCAGAGGGTGTAAATATTTAGAACCTTTAAGCCCAATTTCATGATTAAATCGTTTGCCTGTTATGTACAAATTGACAGCGTTCAAATATAACTGGAAATGATAAGAAGACAGAAGTAGCGTACCGGTAAATCAGACTCTAAGATAAAATATTTAACTTACACTGTGTACACAAATATATTATTTGCAGACGTCCTCAAATTTTATAAGCATTATTCTGTTTACAGAACATGGGGTGAGCTAGAGTATCAACTGCAGCAATTGTAATGACTTTACACACAAACTTTCTCTCTACAAACCCTCAAGTTAATGAATCTCCCTGCAAAGAAAATCGAACATATCAACCACAAAATATCATAGGTGCGCAAGCAGTTAGTGTCCTAACGTTCTTCGTAATAAGGTGGAGTCGAAAGTTACAAAATATTGTATGATACTATTGTAGAGTAACTACGAAGGAAGGTAGAATTTATAAAATCAGTTTGAAATATAAATGAAGGCTTCCTGCTTATTAAACTAGAAATAGAAATAGAAATAGAAATAGAAATAGAAAGAAAATTTCAATAATATCGCAAAATTTTTACAAAATATTTTACTGCGAAGAATGCAATAAAAATTGTAACAATACAATTGAAATTATTTGTAAGAAAAACAACCAGAATAGCTTTTAATTTGTATGAGGAATAATCTTATATTAAAAAAAGTTATGCCCCATATATTAAACATTTTAAAGAAAATTAAACAATAAAACAAGCCAAAATACACCACACTGCGAAAATATATATTCATAGCTAATTTTAATTTGAACAAATATACGCTTAAATTATGAATTTCAAGAAGGACACTTTGTAGAGAATGTATAAACGTTCCACACCTTCCAGAACTCGTTTGTATGGGTAAGGGAAGTGTTTATTAACTATCGACGAGAAATAGACAGCTGGAATCCATCACCGAGAATTCAGGGATATTTTGGACGTGTTTGAAAAAGACAAGAACAGACGCCTTCGTCAAGGATTGCCACCAGATGGCCACGGTTTATTACAACGCAAATCTTTTTGAACTTCGTGAGTTTATGAATGTTTTCCTTCTTCATAAACGTAGGGAATTTCTTAAAACTCAGTAAATCCTACCACATAAAGAATTTCTGCTCTTTGAAAGACATGGAAAATAAAATAAAATATACAACACCTCATTGTGTGGCTTTCCTTGATTCTGCCTTATATTTCGTGTCTTTCAGAATGTTCGCAGCACAAATAAACCAATTGCCAAATTTCACATTGCACTTCTGATACAATAATTTTTTAAATTTCGTTCCAACATTTACACTTTTGTTCTAACGACAGGCATGTCTACACACACATAATCTACTGACATTTCACACCAAAATTTTGTTTTATATTTTCGATTGTCACATACGCCACTTCTGTTTGAGCATCAATTTTATCCAACCAGCATCAAACAGTAACAATTTACATTCCAAATACTGACAGTATTTATTGCAAAGAATTCCAGATCGATATATTATATGACGGTCAGGAAACAATGTCCTCTTGAATTCTTATGTAGAAGAACCTACAAAAATATTATATTTCGAATACAAAAATGTTTGTGCATTGTGGAGACAAAGTTCAAATTTTACAGTCAAAATCTAAAACTCATATTAAAATAAAGTCACGTATCACTAACTGTGAGCTCTTACAACTTAGTTTACTTCTCCGTCACAGACTGTTTTAGTTCATTAGATAAATGTCTGCGCCCTACTTTCGATATGAGACATGACCTACAGTTTCATTTGTTATCTTGAAGCATTAGAAGATCTCTTATTGATTTTATATTCTTTAGGACGGAATATCCGTGGCGTAACAGCAAAATAAATTGAAGGGGCGTGTTCTAATATTTGATCCGTTGCACTATGAGAAATATTTTCCTCACAAATATCTCTCTACTCTTATTCAGGGATTTGTTCCGTACTTTCAAAAAACTCCCGATGGCTTCTGTGCTTTTTCTGTGAACATAAAGTTGTTTGCAGTCGGTACTAAAATGCACCTTATTGTGGTGAACATCGCTTTGGCACAACCATCACAAATATTTGTGTTTCACTCAAACACTTCCTAAGGTTGGCAACATCGATTCGGTGATAACGTTTACAAAATCAAATGTTATAGTTAATCCTATGAGGTACTCCAACCAGTGTCACGCGATCTGGTGAAAAATATACCGATCAATCATGAGAACGTCCGAGTTATTAAACACAGTATACAAAGGTTAGGAGACACACAGCTGGTCAGTTTAACACATGACGGCCTACAAATTTATATGTGATATTGTGACGCGTTCGCGTAATGTTTATACCTCTTCGGATACATTAACAACCTGAATCAACTTCTCTGGAAGACAGATAATTTATGGCGATATAATGTTGAAGGGAAAATTGAACTATCTTTAGGTCTTCAAATTATTTGCTCAGCACATATGGACCGAGTTTAACAAATCTGGGTGTTCCCAACAGATTTTCACGAAAGTCCCCAATATACGCTTTCAATGAAATCCATGAAATGGAATCCAAACTGACAAAGCAACATATGAACAAATACAAAGAAACTAATAGGCGCTTTTCACGACTATACAAAATATTTCATCCGTTTTGATACGCATGAAAAAATTTCCAACTGCACTGCTCTTTGTAGGATGCTATTAAACTTAAGTGTTTACAGACTGTTTACGGGCAACTAATTACAACCCTCAACACATTACATGCAATAACTATCAAACACTGGCTTTGTGTGGATTTGGGCACTACAAAATAATTTCCCAAGTCAACTATAGGCTGGAATCTTGAATTAAATTCATATAAATCTCTATACAATTCTGTGTACTCCTCTTAATACTGTGTGCTACAGGTTCACTATTTTATTTTCCAATATGCCCTCAGTTGTTCCTGAAATGTCCGCAAAATATTGTTCTCATTTTTTTTTCAAAAAATCTGCAGAAATTTAGCTAGAAAATGTAAGCACTGCACTTGAGCTTCTTCTTTCATCAAGAAAATCCGAAATGTTTTCTTCAAACAATGGTTTAAAATGGACTCATTCACATATAACATCTCTTTTGCCGATATTTTGACACGCTCTCTGACAGTTTCCCAAGCAATAGTTAATTCCCCCCTAACACGTATGTTTTCCGAACCTGCAAACCTGTTTGGCACTTTAAGATGTTAACTTCCAGTTATTTAGCTTCTTGAAATGGAACACCTCCATATCTCACTTCTGTTTTTCTCGATATTAATACAGTCCCTCATTAAATTTCGCCGCTACCAGACAGCAATCCGGCCGAAAAACAGCTCCGCTGAAAATTCGGACGTAACGTACAATTCATCGCCATCAACTGTCTCTTAAAACGTGTTCAGGCTTATCATCAAGAGTCGTTAGTCGATTTCTGAACGTTTCGATATGGAAGGACTGTGATTTGAAAATTCGATAAATAACGTGGCAGATTTGCCTGAAAGTACACAATTAGAATTCATATATTCGTGTTCCCTCTAAGTCTCATTGTCGAATTTAAAATATCCGAATACCCCATTTTTGCAAAAAAAAAAACTCCTATCACAAATTGAAATGTATTTTCTCCCCTGTTTTGCAATAAAACCACCTACAGCAATTTCACACACCTCCTCTCCACAGTTTTGAAGGGAAAAAATCTATCGTAGTTAAAAATATATATTCTTCGCAATTTTGTAGTTATACCTCCTGGAGCAATTTCAAATATCTGTCCCGTCCAATTTTATAATAAAATTTCCTTTCGCAATTTTCGTAGGTACTTATTAGAAGTTTCGATCATCAGCTCTAACCAATCATTAAACGTTCCTTGAATTATCATTTTACTCACATTTTGGACTAGTACATTCCGCAAGATAGTATAACACCAGCGACACTTACCAATATACATATAACCCACTCGCATTAACACTTATCCTGCCAACGTGGATAATATAGTGAGCTGCTACAAATTGCAGCTAATGGCAGATGGGATTTAACTCGGCTTTCAAAGGATTAATGCAGTAAACTATCTTAAATTTTGAAACGTTACTGCGATGAACCACAAATCCTGTCCTACATTTATGATTCATTTCCCTTTCAAAAGAAACAAATAAAATCTACTGCCCATTCAGTGCTCAGATTAATCGATTTGAACTCTTCTAAAACCACAATATCTAATTTGCAGTTCGATAATTCTGTCGCAAATAAATTTTGTAATCCTGAAATACATAGGCACCAGCCGATCAACGTGCCACACCATTTCTGTTTTCTGTTGTTTATTTCATTCCATTGGCCCAAAGTAAGTCCGAGAATTTTTGGATGGCGAAGAATAGTTAGTAACTCATTCAAAATCCAGTCTGAGGTGAAACCCCTTTTGGAATGTACGAGACTACTTATTCAGTATACGATAAATCATACGATAGAAAAAAATCATTACACCAATAATGGAAAGCTCTGATCGAAAATCTGACTCTCGTATATAGTTCCACTATAACCCATTTCACACATTGCATCATCTTTTTTTCTTCTTCTTTATATTGAATTAAACAGCTGCACCAGTGAATTAGTTCCGTTTCTTCTACAAAGCTTTCAAATTCGTTGGCTCGATCGTAAACTGAACCGCGCACAATCTTCATTTAACGATTTTGAAATACAAACTTTTACCTGTCATTAATAATGCAATTTCACAAATTATTGATCAGCACTCTGTCCCAAACACCAGGTAAAAACCTTTAACGTGTTAAGTGCCGTGAGCGCAGTTCTGTCTCTCAGACATACAGCGAAGCAGTGGGAACATAATAAATACTAGACGATATTGGATTGTACAGTATTTTAGAAAATATTTTAGACTTCTGCAAATGTTGTATTAAGTATTTTATTTCTATATGGATAACGAAGAACCAAAAATAAAGGGAGTGTCAAATAGTCGATTCAGGTCGATTATTTTCCTTCTAAGATTAACAGGAATTCCGTTTAAGATGAAGAAAATGTCGACCCTTTACGTTGTCTACACGATAACAGTGATTTCATGTGCTTGCACTTCATTTGTAGGGATGTTCGTCGATTTGTACATACATAGGGATGATTTGGGACATGTCATGACAAACATTCGTGCATCGATTGGGTTCACGAACGTTCTATGGGTGCTTTTCTACTGCAGGTAAGCCAGAACTCTGGACATCAACCTTCATACATTACAGGCGTGTGTTATATTTGGACAGCTACACACTTCGAGAAATAAAGAAATATACACAAATATAAAACAAAAGTTATAAACTGAACAAAACTCTCTTCATGCCAGATATGCATCATGTAGTTTATCTTAAGCACTTTCCATGCTAAAGGTCTAAAAGATTTTATTCTAATATAAAAGAATACGTCGAATATATGGTGTCTGTTTGAGACAACGTCTACAGAACTTAGCAGAATATGGTAGTGTTGGACTGTAGTTGAGACAAGATTGTAAATTTAGCCTGTACGTCACCAGCATACGTAAAGTAAGACTGATGTTTTGAAGTAGATCAAATGAATTGTCAAAATGTTACATTCTCTCACACAGAATAATTGTTTTCAGGGTGAGAGTAAGATAAATTTTAACAATGGAAATTATTGTATTCTACACCACAGAGTAAATTTATATCCTTGTTTCAGAAACTCTCTGCTAAAAATTGGTTCTTCTGACGTAGTTTTACATCACGACGTCAGGAATTTCGTCCTGTACTTAAGTTCCTTTTCCCTACAAACCTGACTTGATATAACGGTTTGCTTTCCTTGTATCAGGCACCAACAACTCAGTATTGAACGTGCGATGGACCTAACAGACAGCTTCACGTGGGAAGAAATGCCGACCAGAGACGCCGACACCGGACACTTGACAGCGGCAGGATGGATCCCGAGAATTGACGTGTTTAGTATGAGGGCAGCTACGGCAATCATATTAATTCATTTCGGTCAATCGATTATACGCATCGTGACAAAACATGAAACAATAATAATTGCGTGGTATCCGTTCGACTGGACAGTTTCACCGTTCTATGAACTGGTTAACATCTCACAGGTAACAATTTCTACCAATTAAATAAAGAATCGCTTTCACGTTTTACATCACGCTGTGTTCACAATCAATGACGGAACGTGTCGATTATTTTGTCTACACAATTTTATTGTCTAGATGGTAATTATTCATTAACATCTGAACACATGTTTCAACCGTCATGGCATTCAGAACTGTAAAAGTATAAATTGGGCTTCATTTACTTGAATTAGTCTTACGTGAGTGAGACGTCAGTCTTACAATATATATATATATATATATATGTTATTCAAAGTACCTACATTAAAGTAAAGACCAATTTTTCTAAACGGGTAACTTCTTGGTTTATGATGTCCCGTAAAGAATGGAATAATGAATGGTGGAATCTGAAAAATTGTAGCCCTGTAATACCGTTAAATTAAACATATAATATATTAAATTTCATGTAAATTTTGGAGTGTCGTCGTGTTCTCTTCTTATGTTTACAGTCCACAGAACTGAAACACTTGATTCATTAATACCCCTTTAAGGTTCACAATAATCTCGGTAACAAAGAACACAGCACCCACTCTCCTCACATTTACAGTTTATTAGTAAATTTTTACACATATTTAAAATCCCACGTCCTCCACCATCACACTTCTACATGAAGCCACACGTTAAGTGTCGCCTGATCTGTTGCCCAGCCGCACAAAAAAACAAACAACAAACTACAGACAGACGCGCACTGACACATGTGGATAAAGCGACCAAAGTGTGACAGTTTCTTCGCGTTATTTAATTACTATATTAATATCTATCACGTTGCCCGAGATAATTGTACCTTCGCCACTTCGATTTCACGTTGTGTGCAGGGGGGGATTCGCTGCAAATAGTACGTAATGGAACGATATCATAAAACAACAGACGGTGAAAGTAAATTGGTGATTATAACAATATAATAACTGTACATGCAAAACCAATCTATTTTTTTTTAAACATTGTGGCCTGTAATTGCGTATATTCAGTGCCCTTTATTCTTCGCCATAACCTTTAGGCCAGTATTCTAAATTCCTACATAGGTCTTTATATGTAATCCACCACTCTTACCAGACTTTCCCCCTCACGTATTCATATCCCACTACGTTATTTTCTTTGAAGGACAATTTTAGTGTAATTATATTGATGGCAGTACACAGAAAGAATATCACAGAAAGGTGTCAAACTGCTCTCGCTTTCAGTTCAGAAAGTTGCCTATTCATTTACAATAAAATGTAAAGTCGATTCAGTGGGTTGTGAACTTACAATTCATAAACGAAAGATAAAACGAAATGGGTGTTAAATTCGTCACGTAAATCTGAATATTGATATCTCTATAGTCATTAGAGACAGCTGAAAAATGTCACTAAAATTACTTAAATTTTTACTTTAAAGTGAAGTGAAAAGTTATCTAAAGTGGAGGGTAGCGAAGTGCAATAAAGTGAAGTGAATTGAACGAAGGAAACTGAAGTGGAATGAGGTGAATTTAAGTGCAGTGTAGGGAAGGAGGGGGGGGGGGAAGAGTCTTTATGGAAAAGTTTTATAGTAGTGGAAAGTGATGGGAAGTGAAAGACTGGGGTGAAAGCGTGAGTGAATTAATGATTGTAAAAAAAAAAATACAAGAAGCACTACACAGTACTAAATGCGTGGGTGTTTTTACCTTTTGTACATGTTGTAAAATTCTAATTTGTCTAGTGTGTTTCGTTGCGAGTTTTAAGTTGTCTTTTGTGTAATTGTTGTTGGTTGGCCGTGTGTATTGTTGTAGTTGTCTTGTGTGTTTCGTTATCTTATTTGTATTTGTTGTACTGCGTGGGCATTGCTTTTTTTTTACTTTAGATGCCAGACTGCTGGCTAGAAGTCACTATTCGGAAGGTCCTGCGACCGGCCATCTCGACACAGGGTTTCTTGGTTTCCTTGTGCCTAAAAGCAAGTGCTGAGATGGTTCCCAAGATTCCAAGTTGCAACTACATTCTTCTCATGTAACCCTCCTAACTTAAATTTAGTAGTAACCAATTTCATGTTTTGTTTACATATAAAATAGTCACTGCCACCGGGTAACAACTCAATTGCAGTAAATAAATATTATTATATATCTAAGGTGCAAATAACCACATATTTACAGTGTTTCTCGTCACTGGTATCGCTGGGAATAACCTGCGGTTTCCCTTCTCTGGTTATCACATTGACCTCTGTCGCCTGCAGTCAGTTCGAAAAGGTAAAAGCGGCTATACTGGATATCAGACAGCACCATATGACGTCTCATCACGGGCTGGAGGATGAACATGATAATGCAATTGCAAACTGTGACTTGCAAGCTAAGTTAAATGCGTGCATTCGACACCATCAGGAAATAATGGCGTAAGTTTATGTGAAATTGCCTAACATATTGGAGCAACTGCACATTGAAAAGACGCATTTTTAAATTTGTTACGCATCCTCATTCAAAAAAAGTATATATATATAAATCCTCATGAAATCAGAACACCTTATTAATAAGTATTATAATTACTGTGAAATATTCCTTAAAATCATAGAATTGCAACGTAAATTAATGTCCTTCACAAAACTTTGCCTGTGGTGATATCACTATAACTCTACTCATTAACAGGTTCATGCAGCAGCTGGAAGAAACACTGAATATCGGTCTGGGTGGCCATCTTCTGGTCCTATTGGCCGCAATGTGCTTCGCTGCCTTCTCTGTAGTTATGGTACAGTATAAGATTTGTTGCCACCGGTAACATTATAAAGTAACAGATTTTTTAAATGCGACACACTGTAGAATGGAACATATTCAACAAATTCGAAGCTAAATTTTCATGTTAGATCATCGTCTTCAGTGGGGTCTAGCAGTGTACGGACGTGTTTTCAGAGCTACTAAGTGAGGAAAATGGGTTTGGGACTGCAGGAATACCGTGCCCGTATAGGTACCTGGCATGCGAGGGTCGCACTGCGGTCAGCGGTCAGTCAAGTCGGAACGCGTGGAGACAAAACATTCTTAGGGGCTATGACCCTGTGAGCGGCAGTTATAGCAACGTTACTAGTGATAGGGGGAGTGGAGTTAAACCCAGGACCTGTGGACAACGTTGTGAAAGTCCTGTGCAGTGGCTGTGACAAAAACTTAAATTCTGGAACTCAATGTGACTCGTGTGGCCGTTGGTACCATAACAGCTGTAGAAATGTTAAGGTTCAAGTCGCAGAGAGTGGTAGATGGAACTGTGAGAGATGTAGATCTGACAGACTGCGAGTGTTGGAAGAGAAATTGAGGGATGCTCAAATTTTAATAGATGAGTTAAAACGGAGCAACAAGGCGCTGGAGGAACAGTTGCGTATAAAAGAAAGGGGG